>FWWM01000105.1_pt1 | contig 264056 bp, 240 predicted proteins | sample 2228351 | NCBI WGS metagenome assembly FWWM01 (sample SAMEA103939774, study PRJEB20133) | metagenome
CGGCGTCGCGGCGAAGGCGCTCGCCGCCACCTCGCAGTTACTGCTGGAGCAGGGCAAGCTGGACGCGGTCAAGCCGGACTACAGCGTCTACGTGACGCCCCGCTACGTCGAGATGGCGCTGGAGATGCGCAGGAAGTGACCCGACCGGGACGCGGGGTGCGGCCTTCGGGCGGCACCCCGCCGGCGGGGGAGGACCCGGCACATGACACGGGGCGGCGCGCCCGTATCTCTCGACAGATCGGCGCCGGCGGAAGGCGGGGAGGCCGCCGCGACGCGGGGCCTCGTCGCGCGCGAGGTTACGGTCGTCTACCCGGGGCCCAGGGGACAGGAGGTCCACGCCCTCGAGAAGGTGTCGCTCACCATCGCGCCGGGCGAGTTCGTCGTGGCGCTGGGCGCTTCGGGCTGCGGCAAGACCACGTTTCTGAACGTCATGGCCGGCTTCATCCGCCCGACGTCCGGCGAGGTGCTGCTCGACGGCCGACCGGTCACCGCACCCGGGGCGGACCGCGGCGTCGTCTTCCAGAAGCACGCGCTGATGCCCTGGCTCGACGTGCTCGACAACGTCACCTTCGGGCTCAGGCTCCAGGGCGTGCCCCGCCGTGCGCGGGAGGAGGTCGGGCGCACCAATCTCGCCCGGGTCGGGCTCGAGGGGTTCGAGCGCCACAGGATCTACCAGCTCTCGGGTGGCATGCAGCAGCGCGTCGGTCTCGCCCGCGCGCTCACCAGCGACCCGTCCATGCTGCTCATGGACGAGCCGCTCGGCGCGCTCGATGCGCTCACCCGCGAGAGCATGCAGGAGCTCATCCTCAAGGTGTGGCGCGAGACCGGCAAGATGGTCTTCTTCATCACCCACAGCGTCGAGGAGGCGCTGTTCATGGCCACCCGGCTCGTGGTCATGTCGCCGCGGCCGGGGCGCATCCGCAAGGTCTACGAGCTCGATTTCGTTCACAGATACTTCGAGATCGGCCGGGCACGCCAGGTGAAGTCGGATCCGGAATTCATCCGAATGCGCGAGGAAGTCCTGGACATCATCTACCATGACGAGAAGACGCTCGGCGGCGAGGCCGGCGGGGTCGAGGTCTGAACCCGGGGAGGGCACCGGGACATGGCGGTATCGGCGGAACGCAGGACGGGGCTGCTCGCACGGGTCGAGCAGCTCTTCGCGGAGCAGGCGGCGAGCCCGGGCGAAGCCTACGGCGCGCCGGGCACCGGCAACAGTGTGCCCATCAGCGTGGTGACGGTGATCGGGCTCCTCGTGCTGTGGTGGCTCGTCACCCATCTCGGGCTCGTGAAGCCGCTGTTCCTGCCCTCCCCGGAAGCCATCGTCGCGCGCTTCTTCAAGGTGCTCGAGGAGGGTTTCGGCGGTGCCAGCCTGTGGGAGCACACCTGGGCGAGCCTCAAGCGCGTCTTCGGCGCCTTCTTCCTCGCCTGCGTCACCGCCATCCCGATCGGCATCGGCATGGGCGTGAGCCGCGTGATCCGCGGCATCTTCGACCCGCCCATCGAGTTCTACCGGCCGATCCCGCCGCTCGCCTATCTGCCGCTCACCATCATCTGGTTCGGCATCGAGGAGCTGCAGAAGATCATCCTGATCTATCTCGCCTGCTTCGCCCCCATGGCGCTCTCGGCACGGGCCGGCGTGCGTTCGGTGGCGATCGAGCAGATCCACGCCGCCTATTCGATGGGGGCCAGCAAGCGGCAGGTGATCTGGCACGTGATCGTGCCGGCGGCGCTGCCCGAGATCCTCACGGGCATGCGCATCGGCATCGGCTTCGGCTGGACGACGCTCGTCGCCGCCGAGATGGTCGCCGCTTCGGCCGGTCTCGGCTTCATGGTGCTGTCGGCGGCCGAGTTCCTGGTGACCGAGGTGGTCGTGCTCGGCATCGTCATCATCGGGCTGATCGCCTACCTGTTCGACCTGCTGATGCGCTGGATCGAATCGGTCGCCGTGCCCTGGAAGGGGAAGGTCTGAGCCGGGGCTGTCCGCCGCGGCGGCGGACGCCGGCGCCGCGCCCTTGAGCGCAGGCGCGGGCGCCCGATATCGCCCGTCGGTGGCCGGCCGTGCCGACCACTCCCGTGATCCACCTTCCGGAAGAGAGACGTGGCGAGCGAAGTCCGGCATCTGCGGATCGCCGAGAGCGAAGCCGGCTGGCGTTTCGACCGCTGGGCGCGCGCGCATTTTCCCGACCTGCCGCGCAGCCGGCTGATGAAGCTGCTGCGCACCGGCCAGTTCCGCCTCGACGGCCGGCGCGTCGACGCCGGCACGCGGGTCGAGGCGGGCCAGACGGTGCGGGTGCCTCCCCTCGCCGACACCGACCGGCCGGAGGAGGGTCGCCGGCGGCCGCCGGTTCCGGAGCGGGACGCCCGTTTCGTCAGGAGCCTCGTCCTGCACGAGGACGAAGACCTGATCGTGCTGGCGAAGCCCGCCGGAATCGCCGTCCAGGGCGGCACCGGGACGCACCGGCACATCGACGGCATGCTCGATGCGCTCGCCGGGGGCGGCGAACGGCCGCGCCTCGTGCACCGGCTCGACCGCGACACCGCCGGGCTGCTCGTGCTCGCCCGCCACGCCCGGGCGGCGAAGGAGCTGATGCACGCCTTCCAGCAGCACCGGGTGCGCAAGCTCTACTGGGCGATCGTACTCGGCCGGCCGGACCGCGACGAGGGCGTGATCGACCTCCGCCTCGGCAAGGCCGGGCCCCGGGGGCGCGAACGCATGACGCCGGAGGCGCCGGATGCGAAGCGGGCGCGCACCGGCTTCCGCGTGATCGCGCGGGCGGGGAAACTCGCCGCCTGGGTCGGGCTCGTCCCCTTCACCGGCCGCACGCATCAGCTCCGGGCGCACTGCGCCGCCATCGGCTGCCCGATCATGGGGGATTTCAAGTACGGCCCGGAGGTGCAGCCGCGCGGCGCACCCGAAGGGCTGATGCTGCAGGCGATCGAGCTGGAGCTGCCGCACCCTTCGGGCGGCGTGCTCGCGGTGCGCGGCGAGCCCGCGAAGCACCTGCGCGAGGGCCTCGCCTTCTTCGGCCTCGCGCCCGAGCCGCTTCCGGGCGCGCGCCTCGCCGACTGGGAGTTCGAAGAGTGACGATCGGAGGGAGCTGGCTGGGGGACCTGGATTCGAACCAGGACTACTCGGTCCAGAGCCGAGCGTTCTACCGTTAAACTATCCCCCAAACGGCACGCACGGAGGGATAGGGAGCCGCCCCCGCGAAGTCAAGCGCGGCCACCCGACACGCTCGGCCTTTGCGAACGCCCGCCGACCGCGATAGGTTCCGCGCGCCACCGCCGTTCCGGAACCATGTCCGAGGCCCTGCCCCCGCTCGCCGAACTGCGCGCGCTGATCGATTCGGTCGACGACCGGCTGCTCGATCTGATGATCGAGCGCATGGCCGTGGTCGCGCGCATCGCCGCTGCGAAGCGGCGCGCCGACGGTGACGGGCCCGCCCTCAGGCCGGCGCGCGAGGCGCAGGTGCTGCGACGTCTCGTCGCCGCCGCCGACGGACGGTTCCCGGCCGACAGCCTCGTGCGCATCTGGCGCGAGCTGCTCGCCGCCGCGACCCGTGCTCAGACGCCGCTCGTCGCCGCCGTCTGCAGCGAACCCTGCCGGCTGCGCGAGATCGCCCGCGACCATCTGGGCTCGATCACGCCGCTCGTTGCGGCCGAGAGCCCCGGGCACGCGCTGCGCCTGCTCGAGGAGGGGCGGGCGCAGCTCGCGGTGCTGCCGCTGCCGGAGGCGGACGCGCGCTGGTGGTGCGACCTCGCCATGGCCGAACGTGCGCCCTGCGCCGTGATCGGCCGCATCCCCTTCCTCCTCGGGGAGGGCACACCGGACACGGAAGGCCTTCTGCTCGGGCCGGTGCCGCTCGAGGCCAGCGGCGCGGACCGCAGCCTGTTCGTGCTCCGGGTCGCCGGCGAGATCAGCCGCTCGCGGCTGCTCGAAGGTTTCGGCCGAGCCGGCCTCGATCCGCGCATCCTCGCGGTCAGGGCCGAACCCGACGGGGCGAGCTGGCTGCTCGACCTCGCGGGCTTCCTCGACGAGCACGCGAGCGCCGTCGTCAACGCCGCGGCGCCGCTCCGCCACCGCCTCTTGCGGCTGCGGCGCATCGGCGCATATCCGGTTCCGCTCGTCGCCGGAGATCCGGACGACCGGGCGGCGCACGGAACCCCGACCAGCGAGCGGGACGCGGAATGACACTCCCCCCACCACGCCCCGGCATCCTCGAGATCGAGCCCTACGTCGGTGGCAAGGCCGAGGTCGAAGGCGGCCGGCCGGCGGTGAAGCTTTCGGCCAACGAGAACGCGCTCGGAGCGAGCCCGCGCGCCATCGAGGCCTACCGCGAGGCCGCCGCCTCGCTGCACCGCTATCCGGACGGCGGCTGCACCCGGCTCCGCCACGCCATCGCCCGGCGCTGGAATCTCGACCCGGACCGCATCGTCTGCGGCGCCGGCTCCGACGAGCTGATCGGCCTGCTCGTGCGGGGCTGGGCGGGGCCCGGCGACGAGGTGCTGGTGAGCGAGCACGGTTTCCTCATGTACCGGCTCTCGGCGCTCGCCGCCGGCGCGCATCCGGTGAGCGCACCCGAGCGCGGGCTCAGGGCCGATGTCGAGGCCCTGCTCGCCCGCGTCACCAGCCGCACGCGCCTGCTCTTCCTCGCCAATCCCAACAACCCGACCGGAAGCTATCTGAGCCGGGACGAGCTGCTCGACCTGCGCCGCCGGCTTCCCGACCGGGTGATCCTCGTGATCGACGCGGCCTATGCCGAGTTCGTCGAGGCGCCCGACTACGACGACGGCCTCGGGCTCGCGCACGAATCCGACAATGTCGTCGTCACCCGCACCTTCTCGAAGCTCTTCGGCCTCGCCGCACTGCGGCTCGGCTGGGCCTACGCGTCGCCGGAGGTCGTCGACGTGCTGAACCGCATCCGCGGTCCCTTCAACGTCGGCACGCCGGCGCAGCTCGCGGGCATCGCGGCCCTGGCCGATCTCGACCATCAGGAGGCCTCGCGCCGCCACAACGAGCTGTGGCGGCCGTGGCTCGCGGAGCGGATCGCCGCCCTCGGCCTCACCGTCCACCCGAGCGTCGCCAACTTCCTGCTCGTCGAATTCCCGACCGCGCCCGGACACGACGCCGTCGCCGCCGACCGCTTCCTGCAGGGGCGCGGGCTGATCGGCCGGCGCATGGAGGCCTACGGCCTGCCGCAGTGCCTGCGTTTCACGGTCGGCCGCGAACAGGAGAACCGGGCCCTCGTCGAGGCGCTCGCCGATTTCGTCGCCGGGCGGGCCGCCGCATGAGGCCCTTCGAACGCGTCGCCCTTCTGGGGATCGGGCTGATCAACGGCTCGCTCGCGAAGGTGCTGCTGCGCGAGCGGGCCGCGGGCGAGATCGTCGCCTGCGCCCGCCGCGAGGAGACGCGCCGGCGGGCGCTGGAGCTCGGCCTGTGCCATCGGGCCGTGGCCGATCCCGCGCTCGCGGTCGAGGGCGCCGATCTGGTCGTCCTCGGTGTGCCGCCCGGATCCATGGGAGCGGTCGCGAAGGCGATGGCGCCCGGTCTCGACCCGCGAGCCATCGTCACCGACGTCGGCTCGGTCAAGGCCCAGATCGTGCACGACGTGGTGCCGCATCTGCCCACGCCTGCGCTGTTCGTGCCCGGCCATCCGGTCGCGGGCACGGAGCACTCCGGACCGGATGCCGCCTTCGACACCCTGTTCCGCGGGCGCCGCGTGATCCTCACCCCGATCGAGGACACCGACCCGGAGGCCGTGCACCGGGTGCGCGAGCTCTGGGAGCTCGCGGGGGCGCTGGTCGACACCATGACGCCGGAGCACCACGACCGGGTGCTCGCCATCACCTCGCATCTGCCGCATCTGATCGCCTACACCATCGTCGGCACGGTGGCCGATCTCGAGAAGCAGACGCAGAGCGAGGTCTTCAAATACGCGGCCGGCGGCTTCACCGACTTCACGCGCATCGCCGCCTCCGACCCGACCATGTGGCGCGACGTCTTCCTCAACAACCGCGAGGCGGTGCTCGAGATGCTCGGACGCTTCACGGAAGATCTGGTGCGCCTGCAGCGCGCCATCCGCTGGGGCGACGGCGACACGCTCTTCGACCTGTTCTCGCGCACCCGCGCCATCCGCCGGGCGGTGATCCGTGCCGGCCAGGCCTACGAGCGGCTGCCCGTACCGCCGGAAGCCGCGGGTGCGAACGGCGAAGACAGCGGGAACGGCCGCGACGCCGCCTGAGCCATGGCCGGGCCCGTCTGGTTCTTCGGCTACGGCTCGCTGATGTGGCGGCCGGGCTTCGCCTGCGACGCCTTCGAGGTCGCCTGCCTCCAGGGGTGGCGGCGCCGGCTGTGCATCTGGTCGCACCACTGGCGTGGAACGCCGGCCCGCCCGGGCCTCGTCCTCGGTCTCGACCGCGGCGGTGAATGCTGGGGCCGCGCCCTCGCCGTGAGCGCGGCACGCGAGCCCGAGATCCTCGCCTATCTCGACGAACGCGAGCTCGTCACCGGGGTCTACGAGCGCGTCCGCCTCCCGGTCCGTCTGCTTCGCGGGGAGACGGTCGAGGCCTGGACCTATGTGGCCCGGCCCGACCATCCCCAGTACGCCCGCGATCCCGGCGAGGAGGTGGTGCTCGCCACCGTGCGCGAGGCCTGTGGCGACGGAGGACCCTGCCGCGACTACGTGCTCGAGACCGTGGCCCATCTCAGGGAGATGGGGATCCGCGAGCCCGAGCTCGAACGTCTCGCCGCCCGCCTGCTCGAAGATCCGGCCGCGGATCAGACCCGGCGCGGCGAGACGTAGATCTCGACCCGCCGGTTGAGCTGCCGGCCCGCCTCGGTGGCGTTGTCGGCGCGCGGCTCGGCCTCGCCGCGGCCCTCGGCGCGCAGCCGCTCCGGCGGCACGCCCTCGTCGATCAGCGCCTGCCGCACCGCCTCGGCGCGTCGCCGCGAGAGTTCGAGATTGTATTCCGCGCTGCCGATGCTGTCGGTGTGGCCGACGATGGTGGCCTCGGATTGCGGATAGTCGCGCAGCACGTCCGCCACCTTGCGCAGCGTCTCGCGGAAGCCCGGACGGATGGTGGCGCTGTCGAAATCGAACATCACCTCGTCGGAGAAAGTGATCCGGAGCGCGTCCTCGCGCACCCGCTCCACCTCGGCCACCCGGTCCGCACGTTCCCGTTCGAGCGCTTCGCGGAAGGCCCGCTCCTGCTGGTCGAGCGCATAGCCGATGCCGCCGCCGACGGCGGCACCCACGGCGGCACCGACGGCGACGCCGCGCACGTCGTTCTTGTCGAGGATGGCGCCCGCCACACCGCCGAGCACCGCCCCGACGGCCGCCCCGGTCGCCGTCTTCTGGCCGACCTGCGGCTGGCCGTCGGGGCCGGGCTGACAGGCCGCGAGCAGCGGGGCGAGGACGAGGATGCGGGTGAGCCTTCGCATGTTCCTTCTCCAGCCGATACCGCCTGCACCCGGGGCAGGTGGTGAAACGGGAACGCGCGGCAAGTGCGGATCTTCCCGCACTCACGCGAAGACGATCAGCACCTGATCGGCGGCGACCGCGTCGCGCGGCGCCACCCGCACCTCGGCGATGCGGCCGGAGCGTTCGGCCCGGAGCACGTTCTCCATCTTCATCGCCTCGAGCACGAGGAGCTCCTGGCCGGCCTCCACCTCCTGGCCGGCGGAGACGGCCACCGAGAGAATGAGACCCGGCATCGGTGCCGCCACCTCCTTCGAACTGTCGCGTACCGGCTTCTCCGGCATGCGCGCCGCATATTCCGCGGCCCGCCGGGTGCGCACGAGAGCCTCGAGGGCCGCTCCGCCGTGGTGGAGCTGCCAGCCCTCGGGGACCGGATCGACCTGCGCGAACACGGTGCCCGTGGGCGATTCGATCCGCGCGAGGGGGCGCCCGGGCAGCCAGTCGAGGCCGAAGGCGAGCTCCCCGCCGTCGATCGCGACCCGGCTCGTCGCACCGTCGGCATGCACTGTCGCGGCGAACGTCCGACCGCCGATGGCGACGTGCCATTCCCGCTCGACCACCGGCTTCACCCCCGGAAGCCTGCCGCCAATGGCCACCGCCCGTTCCGCCTCGCGGAAGGCCATGACCGCCGCCGCGGCGGCGAGCAGCCGCAGACGGTCCTCCGGCAGATCGACACCGGTGAAGCGCTCGCCGTACTCCTCGGCGATGAAGCCGGTCGAGAGCCGCCCGGCGCGGAAGCGCGGATGATCCAGCACCGCCCGCAGGAAGTCGAGGTTGGTGCGCGGCCCGCGCAGGACGAAGGCATCGAGCGCCATGGCGAGCCGGTCCGCCGCCTCGTCGCGGTCGCGCCCGGAGCCGCAGACCTTGGCGATCATCGGATCGTAGAACATCGACACCTCGGCGCCCTCGACGACGCCGCTGTCGATGCGGATCCCCTCGCCCGCCGGCTCGCGATAGCGCCGCAGACGCCCGGTCGACGGCAGGAAGCCGCGCGCCGGATCCTCGGCGTAGAGCCGCGCCTCGATCGCCCAGCCGTCGAGGCGGACATCCTCCTGGCCGAAGCCGAGCGGCTCGCCGGCGGCGATGCGGATCATGTCCCACACCAGATCGCGGCCGGTCACGAGTTCGGTGACCGGATGTTCGACCTGGAGGCGGGTGTTCATCTCGAGGAAATAGAAGTTGCGGTTGCGGTCGACGACGAACTCGACGGTCCCGGCCGAGTGGTAGCCGACGGCACGGGCCAGCGCGCAGGCACGCTCGCCCATCTCGCGCCGCGTCGCCTCGTCGAGGAACGGCGAGGGCGCCTCCTCGATCACCTTCTGGTGGCGGCGCTGGATCGAGCATTCGCGCTCGCCGAGATGCACGATGTTGCCGTGGCGGTCGCCCAGCACCTGGATCTCGATGTGACGCGGCTCCTCGACGAACTTCTCGAGGAAGACGCGGTCGTCGCCGAAGGAGGAGAGCGCCTCGGAGCGGGCCCGCTCGAAGCCCTCCGCGAGCTCCGCCTCGTCGCGCGCGATGCGCATGCCCTTGCCGCCGCCGCCGGCCGCGGCCTTGAGCATGACGGGAAAGCCGATCTCGCGGGCGATGCGCAGCACCTCCGCATAGTCCGAGAGCGCACCGGCGGAGCCCGGGATGGTCGGCACGCCGGCACGCATGGCGAGCCGCTTGCTCTCGATCTTGTCGCCCATCAGCCGCACCGCCTCGACCGGCGGCCCGATGAAGACGATGCCTTCCGCGGCCAGCGCCTCGGCGAAGACCGCGTTCTCGGCGAGAAAGCCGTAGCCCGGATGCACCGCCTCGGCACCCGTGCGGCGGCAGGCCTCGACGATGCGGTCGATCGCGAGATAGCTCTCGCGCGCGGGCGGCGGGCCGAGCCGCACCGCCTCGTCGGCCATCTCGACATGGAGCGCGTCGCGGTCGGCATCCGAGAAGACGGCGACCGTGCGGATGCCGTGGGCCCGGCAGGTGCGCACGATGCGGCAGGCGATCTCGCCGCGGTTCGCGATCAGGATCTTCGAGAACATGCAGCAGCTCCGCGCGGCTTGGCGATCCCCACTTTGCCGGGCCGCGGCCGGATGCGAAGCGCGCTGCGGCCCCGGGGCGCAGGAACCGCTTCGCCGCTCACCGGCCGATGAGCTTGGCGCCGAAGGAGGCCTCGGTGACGAGCTCGCCGTCGACCGTGGCCCGCCCCTCGTATTTGTAGACGCCGAGGCGGCTTCTCACCTGGCGCACCTCGAGCCTGAGCACGTCGCCCGGCCGCACCGGACGCCGGAACCGGGCGTCGTCGATGGACATGAAATAGACCCGGCTTCCGGCGACGTCCGGGCCGGTGCTGGAGATCGTCAGCACGGCCGCGGTCTGCGCCAAGGCCTCGATCGTCAGCACCCCCGGCACGATCGGATCGTTCGGGAAATGACCGGTGAAGAACGGCTCGTTGATGGTCACGTTCTTGATCCCGACCGCCCGCTCGAAAGCGGTGATCTCGACCACGCGGTCGATCAGGAGCATCGGGAAGCGATGCGGGATCAGCCGCATGATCGCGGGGGCGTCGCAGTCGGGGAGCGGCGTTCCGGGTGCGATCGGCGTGTCGGACATCGGTGTCTCCAGTCGGGCGGGGCCGGCCGCGCCGCCGGCCGGCGTCGCTTCAGGGCGAAGGCGGCTGGTCGGGAACGCGGACATCGGGCAGGCGGCGGTCGAGCGCCGCGAGCGCCTCTTCCGTCAGGTCGAGCTGCGGCGAGAACAGCAGCACCGCCGAGCTCGGCAGCACGAGGTTGAAGCCCCGGCTCTCGGCGAGGCGCCCGACCACCTCGATGATCGCGTTCCGCAACTCCGCGTAGGCGGCCGCGGAGACGGCGTCCAGCTCCCTGCGTCGCTCCTGCACCATCCGCTGCACCCGCGCCGCATCCTGTTCGAAGGCGCTGCGCTTCTGGGCATAGGCCTCGGTGGAGAGCACGCCGCGCTGTCGGGTGAGCTCGCGCTCGATCTCGATCAGCCGCTGCTCCTCGTTGCGGATCTCGTCCTGGTAGCGGGCCCGGCGCTCCTCCACCTGCGCGCGGATGCTCTTCGCGGCCTTCGCTTCGCGCAGAAGGCGCTGGTAATCGACGACCGCCACCACCGCCGGCGGCAGTGTCTGCGCCCGCGCCGGCGCGAAGCAGGTGAAGAGCGCCAGCGCGAGGCAAAATCCGAGCCCGGCTGCCCGCACGCCCCCGTCCCGGCGCTCAGAAGCGGGTGCCGAAGCTGAGCCGGAACCGTTCGGTCTGGTCCTCGTCATCCTTCAGTACGGCTTCGGTGACGTCGATCGACAAGGGCCCGATCGGCGACAGCCAGGAGAAGCCGACACCGATGCCGGCGCGCAGATTGCCGCTGTCCGCGATCTCCGGCCCGGAGACGTCGAGTTCGGTGAGCGTGCCGACATCGCCGAACACCCGCCCGAACATGCGCAGCTCCTCGGGCAGGCCGAGCGGGAACCGCAGCTCGGCGGTGCCGACGTAGTAGAGGTTGCCGCCGAGGGCGTCGTCGGTCGTCGTGTCGCGCGGGCCGATGCCGCCGAAGCGGAAGCCGCGCAGCGTCGAGCCGCCGATGAAGAAGCGGTCCGTGAGGTGCACGTCCTCGCCGCCGAAGCCGAAGATCAGGCCGCCCGAGGCCCCGAGGTTGAGCACCACGTCGGGCCGGAAGGGATAGTAGAAATCGATCCGTCCCTCGTTGCGCAGATAGCGGTTGTCGCCGCCGAGACCGGCGAGATCCTGGTCGAGGCGGACGAGGAAGCCCTCCGACGGCAGGAAGCGGGTGTCGCGGCGGTCCCAGGTGATGGTGTGGCCGATCGACGACGTCAGCCGGTTGCCCTCTTCCGCCTGGATGAAGCGCGAGGCGGTCGCGTCGACGTCGTCGATCTCGGTGTCCTGCAGCGTGTAGCGGACCGAATGGCGCACGAACTCGGTGAGCGGGTAGCCGAGGCGCAGCCGGCCGCCGGTGCGGTTCTCGTCGAAGGAGGACTCCTCCTGCAGATCCGTGCGGCTGCGGAACAGGTCGATGCCGGCCGCGAGCTCGCGGCCCAGAAACCAGGGTTCGGTGAAGCTGAAGTCGATCTCCTGCCGGCGCCCCGAGACGGTGAAGCTGGCGCGCACCGACTGGCCGCGGCCGAGCAGGTTGCTCTCGCTCAGACGGATGTCGGCGAGCGGTCCGTCGGCGGTCGAGAAACCGGCGCCGAAGGAGAGCTCGCCCGTCGAACGCTCGGCCACCTCGACCTCGACGACGATCCGGTCGGGCGCGCTCCCCTGCCGGGTCCGCACGTCGACCTTCTCGAAGTAGCCGAGGTTGCGCACCCGCTGCACGGAGCGGCGCAGCAGGGCGGTGTTGAACGGATCGCCCTCGGCGAGCCGGAATTCGCGCCGGATCACCTCGTCGAGCGTGCGCACGTTGCCCCTGATGTCGATGCGTTCGACATAGACGCGCGGCCCCTGCTCGATGCGGTAGACGATGTTCGCGACACCGTTCGCCGGGTCGAGGTCGATGTCCGGCTCGATCAGCGCGAAGGCGTAGCCGAGCTTGCCGACTTCCTCGGTCAGGGCCTCGACCGTGCGGTCGATGGCATCAGCGTCGAAGGGCTGGCCCTCGCGCGTCTCGACGAAGCGCCGCAGATCCTCGACCGAGAGGTCGCGCAGTCCGGTCACCAGCTCGATCCGGCCGAAGCGGTAGGACGGCCCCTCGTCGACCGAGAAGGTGATGTAGAAGCAGCGGCCGTCCGGGGAGAGCTCGGCGACCGCGGAGGGCACCTCGGCCTCGGCGTAGCCGCGCGCGCGGTAGAACCGCCGGATCAGCTCCTTGTCCGCCTCGACCCGGTCGGGATCGTAGGTGTCGGCGCCGGTGAGGAAACGGTACCAGGCCGCCTCGGTGGTCTGGATCACGCCCCGCAGCGTCGAATCGGAGAAGTGTTCGTTGCCGATGAAGGAGATGCCGCAGACTTCGGTCAGCGGCCCCTCGTCGATCTCGAAGACGAGATCGACCCGGTTCTGGTCCAGTTCGACGATCTTGGGTTCGACGCGGGCGGCGTAGCGGCCGCTGCGGCGGTAGAGCTCGAGGATGCGCTCGACGGCGCTCTGCACCCGCGCCCGGGTGAACACGGTGCGCGGGCGGATCTGCACCTCCTGCTGCAGCTCCTCGTCGGTGATCCGGCGGTTGCCCTCGAAGGCGACGCGGTTGACGATCGGGTTCTCGACCACCTGCACGACGAGCGTGTCGCCCTCCCGGGTGATGCCGACGTCGTCGAACAGGCCGGTCGCGAACAGGTTCTTCAGCGAGCGGTCGAGTTCCGCGGGATCGAAGGGGTCCCCGCGGCGGACCGTGAGGTAGCTCTCGACCGTGGAGGTCTCGACGCGCTGATTGCCGCGCACCACGATGTCGCGGATGATGCCCGCCTGTTGCGCGATGGCCACGATCGGCGACGAAATCCAGACGAAGACGACGAGCAGGCGCAACCATCTCGATGCCGGACGCATCGCTCCTCCCGGTCGATCACGGGGCCGGCTCCGGGCCGGCGCCCATTCAGGACGAGATCAGCCGTACGAAGAAATCCACGACCTCGAGCTGCCGGAGATCGTTCCAGGTCGCGAACAGCATCAGGCTCGCCACCATGGCCAGCCCGACACGGAACGCGATCTCGAGGCTCCTCTCCGTCAGCGGTCGGCCGCGCACGGCCTCGACCGTGTAGAGCAGCAGGTGGCCGCCGTCCAGCATGGGGATGGGGAAGAGATTGATCAGCCCGAGATTGATCGAGAGGATGGCGGTGAACCAGATCGCCGGCAGCAGACCCTCCTGCGCGATCTCCCCCGACATCTGGGCGATGCGGATCGGTCCGCCGAGCTCCTCGGTGCCGCGCGCGCCGACGATCATCTCGCCGACGCCGACGAGGGTGGCGACGGCGATGCGCACCGTCTCGGCCGCCGCCTCGAACGGTGCCGTGAGCGGATGGCTGCGGCGGTATTCGACACCGCTGCGCGCCACCCCGATCATGCCGATCCGCTGCGTGCCGAAACGGGTCCCGATCTCCCTGAGCGCCGGCGTGACGACGAGCTCGAGGCGCGTCCCGCCGCGTTCGACCACGAAGCGGAGCGGCTCCCCCGGCCGGTCGCGCACGAGCTGCTGCAGTTCCTCGAAGCTCTCGACCGGCTCGCCGTCGACGGCGAGGATGCGGTCGCCGGGCTCGAGGCCGGCCGCGGCCGCCGGCGTGTCGGGCAGCACCTGGCCGACCACGGGCGGCGTGAAGGGCCGGCCGACGAAGACGAAGAAGAAGGCCAGCACCAGGATCGCGAAGAGGAAGTTCGCGGCCGGCCCGGCGGCGACGATCGCCATCCGCTGCCACACGCTCTTCGCCGGGAACGCCTGCGGATCGCCCGCCGCGGCCGAGGCCGTCGTGCTCGTCACGTCCTCGTCGCCGTGCATCTTCACATAGCCGCCGAGCGGGATCAGGCTGAACTTCCAGCGGGTGCCGACGCTGTCGGTCCAGCCGAAGAGCTCGGGCCCGAAACCGATCGAGAACACCTCGACGCGCACGCCGCAGCGCCGCGCCACCCAGTAGTGGCCGAATTCGTGGACGAAGACCACGACGCTCAGGATCAGCAGGAACGGGACGATGTAACCCGTCACGAAGCTCAGCATGCCCGGCCGGACTCCCTGGGCGAGGTTTCGTCTGCGAGGCGCGCGACCTCGAGGCACGCGAGGCGGCGGGCCTCGCGGTCGGCTTCGAGCGCGTCGTCGATGTCGGCGAGCGGCGCGTCCGCGACCGGCTGCGCCAGCACCCGTTCGATCAGCCGCGCGATGTCGAGAAAGCCGATGCGGCGCTCGAGAAAGGCGTGGACCGCGACCTCGTTCGCGGCGTTCAGGACCGCCGGCGCGGCACCCCCGCGGCGCAGCGCCTCGCGCGCATATTCGAGCGTGGGGAAGCGCGCGGCATCCGGGGGCTCGAACTCGAGCCGGCCGACGGTAACGAGATCGAGCGGTGCGACTCCGCTCGGCAGGCGCTCCTCCGGCCAGCCGAGCGCGTAGGCGAGCGGCGCGCGCATGTCGGGCGGTCCGAGCTGGGCGATCACCGAGCCGTCGCGGAAGACGGCGAGCCCGTGCAGGATCGACTGCGGATGCACCACCACGCCGATGCGGTCCTCGGGCAGGCCGAACAGGTGGTGGGCCTCGATCACCTCGAGGCCCTTGTTCATGAGCGTGGCGCTGTCGACGGTGATCTTGGCGCCCATCCGCCAGTTCGGGTGGGCGAGCGCCTGCTCCGGCGTCGCCGCCGCCATGCGCTCCCGCTCCCAGGAGCGGAACGGTCCGCCCGAGGCCGTGAGCACGATCCGCTCGAGGTCCTCGCGCCGCGAGCCGGCGAGACACTGGAAGATGGCGCTGTGCTCGGAGTCGACCGGAAGGATGCGCGCTCCGTGCCTTGACGCTGCCTCCATGAACGGGCGGCCGGCGCACACCAGACACTCCTTGTTGGCGAGCGCCACGACCGCACCCTGGCGGACCGCCTCGAGCGTCGGCAGCAGACCGGCGGCACCCACGATCCCGGCGACCACGCGGTCCACGGGCATGGCCGCGGCCTCGCGCACCGCCGCCTCGCCCGCTGCCGCCGCGATCCCGCTGCCGGCCAAGGCCGCGCGCAGCTCCGCGAGCCGCGAGGGATCGGCGAGGACCGCGAGCCTGGGCCGGAAGTCCCGCGCGAGGGCGGCGAGCCCGGCGGCGTCCGAGCCCGCGACCAGCGCCACCAGCTCGAAGCGCCCGGGGTGCATGGCGACGACCGAGAGCGCCGAGCGCCCGATCGAACCGGTCGCGCCGAGGATGGTCAGACGGACGGGACGTTCGCTCAAGGACTCGGACCGCCTGTCAGCAGGAGGACCACGCCGGTGTAGACGGGTGCTGCGAACAGCAGGCCGTCGAACCGGTCCAGAAGACCGCCGTGCCCCGGGAGCAGCCGCCCGCTGTCCTTGTAGCCGGATCGCCGCTTGAGCCACGACTCGGCGAGATCGCCACACTGGGCGACGACGGCGAGGACCGCCGCCAGCAGGCCGGAAGATAGGGCGGCGGCCGGTCCGTGACCACGGACGAAGGCAACGAAGAGCGCGCCCGCGACGGCGGCCGCGAGCATGCCCCCGACGAGGCCCGCCCAGGTCTTGCCCGGGCTCAGGGCGGGCGCGAGGCGCGGTCCGCCGATGCTCCGGCCGGCGAAATAGGCGCCGGAATCGGTGGCGGCGACGACGAGCAGGAGCCAGAGGGTGAAGAGTGCTCCGCCCGGGGCCTCGAGCCGCAGCCAGACGAGGCAGGCGAAGGGCACGCCGAGATAGAGGGTGGCGGCACCGAGGGCGAGCGCGTTGCCGCCGGCGAGCGCGAACAGCCCCGCGCCCACGGGCAGAAGCAGGGCGAGCAGGACGACCGCCGTCGCCGGCCCGGCGGCGGCCGTGGCGAGCAGCAGGACGCCCGCGAGGACCGCGGTCGCCGCGGCGAAGCGCCGCTGGCGCGAGCGGCCGTGTTCCACGAGCCGGCCGAGCTCGAAGGCGGCACCGGCGACGGTCGCGAGCAGGAGCAGGGTCCAGATCCAGCCGCCGGCCAGCACGGCGAGCAGCACGACGACGGCGAGCGCGAGGGCGGTCACCGTCCGCGCGAGAAGGGCGTCCTCGGGGAGATCAGCCCGCCGAAGCGCCATAGCGCCGCTCGCGGCGGGCGTACTCGGCGATCGCCCCGAGCAGATGCTTCTCCTCGAATTCCGGCCAGGGGACGTCGAGGAAGACGAACTCGGTGTAGGCGAGCTGCCAGAGCAGGAAATTGCTGATCCGCTGTTCGCCGCTCGTGCGGATCAGGAGGTCGGGATCGGGAATGCCGTGGGTGTAGAGGCAGGATTCGAAGAGCCGTTCGTCGATCCGCTCGGGATCGAGGGTGCCGGCGGCGGCGCGCCCGGCGAGGATCCGCGCCGCCCGCAGGATCTCGCGCCGTCCGCCGTAGTTGAGGGCGACGACGAGATCGAGGCGGCCGTTGTCGCGGGTCTCGGCTTCGGCCCGCTCGATCAGCGCCACGATGTCGGGATCGAGCCCGGTCCGTTCGCCGATCACCCGCACGCGGATGTCGTTCTCGTGCAGGGCCGCGACCTCGCGCTGCAGATAGTAGCGGAGCAGCCCCATGAGCTCGCCGACCTCTTCGGCCGGACGCCGCCAGTTCTCCGAGGAGAAGGCGTAGAGGGTGAGGAAGCGGACGCCGAGCCGGGCGCAGCCCTCGACCGTGCGACGTACCGCCTCCGCCCCCTGGCGGTGGCCGTAGATGGGCGGCTTGCCGCGCGCCCGCGCCCAGCGCCGGTTGCCGTCCATGATGACGGCGATGTGCGTCGGCAGCCTGGCGCGGTCGGGCGGCCGTGCCGCCAGATCGACGGTCAAGGCGCCCCACTCCTCATACCGTGAGGATGTCCTTTTCCTTCTGCTCGAGCAGACGGTTGATCTCGGCGATATGGTGATCCGTGAGCTTCTGGATCTCGTCGGCCCAGTGGCGGTGCTCGTCCTGCGAGAGGAGCCCCTCCTTCTCCATCCGCTTGAGCTGCTCCATGCCGTCGCGGCGGACGTTGCGCACCGCCACGCGCGCCTGCTCGGCGTACTTGTGCGCCACCTTGACGAGCTCCTGGCGCCGTTCCTCGGTGAGCTCCGGCAGCGGCACCCGCACGATGTCGCCGTCGACCTGCGGGTTGAGGCCGAGATCGGCGCTGCGGATCGCCTTCTCGACCGCCTTGACGAGGCTCTTGTCCCAGACGTGGACGGTGATCATGCGCGGCTCGGGCACGCCGATGGTGCCGACCTGGTTGAGCGGCATGCGGGTGCCATAGGCCTCGACCGTGACCGGTTCGAGGACGCTCGCGGATGCGCGCCCGGTCCGGAGCGCCCCGAGCTCGCGGCGCAGGACCTCGACCGCACCGTCCATGCGCTTCCTGATGTCCTTGATGTCGGGCTTGGCTCCGCTCATGGCTCGGCCTCCTCGGTGATGATGGTGTGCGGCGCCTCACCGCGCAGGACGCGCGGGAACGATCCGGGTTCGCCGATGGCGAAGACGATGATCGGAATCCGGCTCTCGCGGGCGAGCGCGATCGCCGACGCGTCCATCACGCGCAGGTCGCGCGAAAGGACCTCGAGATAGGTGAGGCGGTCGTAGCGCCGCGCCGTCGGATCCCGGCGCGGGTCGGCGCTGTAGACGCCGTCGACCTGGGTGCCCTTGAGGAGCGCGTCGCAGCCGGTCTCGGCGGCCCGGAGCGCGGCGGCCGTGTCGGTGGTGAAGAAGGGGTTGCCGGTGCCGGCGGCGAAGATCACCACCCGGCCCTTCTCGAGATGGCGCACCGCCCGCCGGCGGATGTAGGGCTCGCAGACCGCCGACATCGGGATCGCCGACATGACCCGGGTCGGCACGCCCTGCTTCTCGATCACGCTCTGCACCGCCAGCGCGTTGATGACGGTACCGAGCATGCCCATGTAGTCCGCCGTCGTGCGCTCGACGCCGGCGGCGGCGAGGGTGCTGCCGCGGACGATGTTGCCGCCGCCGATCACGAGGCAGAGCTCGATGCCCATGGCGTGCACGGCGGCGACGTCGCGCGCGAGGAAGCCGAGCACGTCGCGGTCGTGCCCGTACTCGCGCCGGCCCATGAGGGCCTCCCCCGACATCTTCAGCAGCACGCGCCTGAAACGCGGCGGTCGTGCCGGGTCGTCCCTCATCGCCCTCACGCTCCCGACGGCACCGGCGGGGAACCGCCCCGCCCGCACACCCTTCTAGCGGCCGCCGCCGAGCTCCGCCACCTCGGCCGCGAAATCGCTCTCCGGCTTCCCGACGCCCTCGCCGAGCGCCATGCGCACGAAGGCCACCACCTCGACCGGCCTTCCGGTCTCCTTCTCGAAGGCGGCGAGGACCTCGCGCACGCGCCGGTCCGGATCGATCACGAAGGCCTGCTCCAGCAGCACCGCTTCCTCGTAGAACTTGCGCAGCCGGCCCTCGACCATCTTCTGGACGATGGCCTCGGGCTTGCCCGACGCCCGCGCCTGCTCGGCGAGGATGTCGCGCTCGCGGGCGACCACCTCCGGGTCCAGCCCCTCGACCGTCACCGCCTGCGGATTGGTCGCCGCGACGTGCATGGCGAGCTGCTTGCCGAGCTCGGCGAGCCGCTCCGGGTCCGCCTCCGAGCGCAGCGCCACCAGCACGCCGATGCGGCCGAGGCCGGGGGCACTCTGGGCATGCACGTAGCCGGCGACGATGCCCGGTTCGACTTCGAGAAAGGCGGTGCGGCGCAGCTGGATGTTCTCGCCGATCACGGCGATCGCCTGGCCGATCTCCTCCTCGACGGTGCGGCCGGTCTCCGCCACCTTCGCCCGCTTCAGGGCCTCGAGATCGCCGCGCGCGCCGGGCGCCAGCGCCGCGATCCGCCGCACCAGCTCCTGGAAGGTCTCGTTGCGGGCGACGAAGTCGGTCTCGGAATTGACCTCGACGAGGGCACCGCGGCCGCCTTCGGCGACCATGCCGACGAGCCCCTCGGAAGTGGCCCGGCCCGCCTTCTTGGCGGCGGCGGCGAGCCCCTTCTTCCGGAGCCAGTCGATCGCCGCCTCGATGTCGCCGGCGGTCTCGGCGAGCGCCTTCTTGCAGTCCATCATGCCGGCGCCGGTGCGCTCGCGCAGTTCCTTGACGAGAGATGCGCTGATCTGGGTCATGAGAGATATCCCGTGATGCTGGATCGGTGCGGGGCTCAGCCGGCGCTGCGCCCCTCCTCGGCGGCTTCCGGCTCCCCGGCCGCGGTGTCCGCCACGAGCGGCTCGGCAGCCGCCAGCTCCTCCGCGCCCGGCAGCTCCTCGACCACCTCCTCGGCGGCGCCGATGTCGACGCCGCTCGCCGCCATCTCGGCCTGGATGCCGTCGAGCACCGCCTGCACCATGAGATCGCAGTAGAGGTTGATCGCCCGGCTGGCGTCGTCGTTGCCCGGCACCGGATAGCGGATCGGGCGCGGGTCGGTGTTGGTGTCGCAGATCGCCACCACCGGGATGCCGAGCTTGTTGGCCTCGGCGACGGCGATCGCCTCCTTGTTGACGTCGATCACGAACAGCATGTCGGGCACGCCGCCCATGTCCTTGATGCCGCCGAGCGCCCGCTCGAGCTTCTGCTGCTGGCGCTGCAGGTGCAGGAGCTCCTTCTTGGTGAAGCCGGCCGCGGCGCGCGGATCCGAAAGCTTCGCCTCGAGATCCCGGAGCCGGCGGATCGACTGCGAGATGGTGCGCCAGTTGGTGAGCGTGCCGCCGAGCCAGCGGTGGTTGACATAGTACTGGCCGCAGCGCTTCGCCGAGCGCGCCACCGGCTCCTGCGCCTGGCGCTTGGTGCCGACGAACAGCACGCGGCCGCCGCCGGCGACGACGTCGCGGACGGCCTGGAGCGCGCGGTGCAGCATCGGCACCGTCTGCGTCAGATCGATGATGTGGATGCCGTTCCGGACCCCGTAGATGTAGGGGGCCATGGCCGGGTGCCAGCGGCGCGTCTGGTGGCCGAAGTGGACGCCGGCCTCGAGCAGCTGGCGCAGCGTGAAGGTGGGAAACGCCATCGTTCCGTCCTTTCCGGTTGGTCCGCCGCGGGCGAGGTCCGGATCTGCCGGACACCGGAGAGTGTCGCGCCGCCGCGCGATCGCGCCCGCGTGAGATGTGGCCCGCCAGATAATCCACGGCGGCCGCCGGGACAAGGCCGGCGCGGCGGGGCCGACGGCCGCGAACATTGCGTCGTCCCCCGCCCCCTTCCCCGCCACGGCGGCGGGTGGTAACGGGCGCGCGGGCGGACGGGGTGCCGCCGCGGTCCGGATCGGGGGAGAGGCAGGATGCGTGTTCTGATCACCGGCGGTGCCGGCTTTCTCGGGCGCAAGCTCGCGGCACGCGTGCTCGCGGCAGCAGAGCCCGTGCCCGGCCGCGGCCCGCTCGAACACCTGCGGGTCGCGGACGTGGTCGCGGCGGAGCTGCCGGCCGATCCGAGGCTCGAGACCGTCGTCCACGACATCGGCGAGGACCGCCCCCCCGATGATCTGGTCGCCGGCTGCGACCTCGTCTTCCATCTCGCCGCCGTAGTGAGCGCGGGGGCGGAGGCGGACTTCGACCTCGGCTACCGGGTCAACCTCGACGGCACCCGGCGGCTGCTCGAGGCGCTGCGCCGCACCGGGAGCCGTCCGCGGCTCGTGTTCGCGAGTTCGGTCGCGGTCTTCGGCGGCGATCCGCGCGAGCCCGTGCTCGACACCACGCACCTCACACCCCAGACCTCCTACGGCACCCAGAAGGCGGCCGGCGAGCTGCTCGTGAACGACTACGCGCGCAAGGGTTTCGTCGACGGCCGCAGCCTCCGCCTGCCGACGATCGTGGTGCGCGCCGGCAGGCCCAACCTCGCCGCCTCCACCTTCGCGAGCTCGATCATCCGCGAGCCGCTCGCGGGCGAGGAGGCGGTCTGTCCGGTGTCGCCCGAGACGGCCATGTACGTGCTCTCGCCGCGCCGCGTGATCGACGCCTTCCTCCACGCCGCGGCCCTGCCGGAGGAGGCATTCGGCGGCTGGCGCAGCGTCACGCTGCCCGGTATCACGGTGACCGTCCGCGAGATGCTCGACGCACTCGAGCGGGTCGCGGGGCCCGAGGTGCGGCGGCGCGTGCGCTTCGCGCCGGACCCCGTGATCCAGCGCATCGTCGACACCTGGCCGCCGCACTTCCGCGTCCGGCGGGCGCTCGAACTCGGCTTCGCCGCCGATCCCGACTTCGATTCCATCGTCCGCGCCCACATCGAGGACGAACTCGGCGGCCGCGTGCGCTGACGGGCGGCATCCGCGCGGCTTTTCACAAGTCCGTCGCGTGGCGCGGCTTGAACAGCGGCGGCGCGGGCGTTAGGCTCTGGTCGGGCGCGTGGGCGACCTTGCCGCGCGACCCCTGATGTCCCCCGGATGGAGGTCGGCCGCACTTAATGGCAACCCAGACACGTGAAGACTACCGGGTCAACGAGGCCATCGAGGCCCGGCAGGTGCGACTGGTGGACGAGAACGGCACGATGGTCGGCGTCGTGCCGCTGGCTGTGGCTCTCGAGCGGGCCGTGCAGGCGGGACTGGATCTCGTGGAGGTGGCGCCCAACGCCTCTCCGCCCGTCTGCAAGATCATGGATTTCGGCAAGTTCAAATACGAACAGCAGAAGAAAGCCAACGCCGCCCGCAAGAAGCAGAAAGTCATCGAGATCAAAGAGATCAAGATGCGCCCCAACATCGACGAGAACGATTATCACATAAAGATGAAGAAGGTCAGAGACTTTCTCGAGGAGGGCGACAAGGTCAAGGTGACCCTGCGCTTCCGTGGTCGCGAGGTGGCCCACCAGGATATTGCCATGAAGCTGCTCGAGCGGATCAGGGAAGACGTCGGCGAGCTCGCCAAGGTCGAGCAGATGCCGAAGCTCGAGGGTCGCCAGATGGTCATGGTCATGGCGCCCGCGAGATAGGGCACGCCGGTGCCGCCGGGGGAGTACGCGAGCTTCCGCCTGCGGATCGACGCGGGCGGTCACGGGCAGGTGACCGGGGGCGAGGACGCGCTGCGCGCACTCTGCGGGGACGACAGGACCTACGCGCGATTCGTCGCCGCCGTGGTCGACGCCGTGGATCCGGCCGCGCCGCGGCGCGATCTCGAGGTTCCGACCGGCGGGCCGCGGCCGATCTTCGTCTCGCTCGCGATCCGCCCCGGCGAGGACGGCGGAACACTCGTCGAAGGGCGCGCGATCCGGCCGCGCCAGCCGGCCGAAGCCGGACCGGTCCGGCTTCGCGAGATCGAAGCCTTCGCCGCGCTCTGGGCCCACGTCGAATCCACGCTCCGCGAGAGCGAGCGCGAGCTCGCGGTGCTCGGCCAGCTCACGACCCTGCCGGAGGTCGCGGCCGCGCGTCTGCACCGCGAACCCGGCCGCGGGCCCGCCGCCCGCTCGGCGCTCGCGGAACGGCGCACCGTCGTCGAGCCCCTGCTGCCGCCCGACGGCCGGCCCGGCGATCCTCTGCGGCTCCGTCTCTGGGTGCCCGTCGGCAGCGGCGCCTCGACGTCGGCCCTGCTCGAGATCGTGCTGGAGGCCGGCGTGGTCCCGGACAGCTGGCAGATGGAGCTCTTCGAGGGCTACGCCGATCTCCTCGCCCTCTCCGCCGCCCTCGACGGCGAGGTGCCCGGGGATCCGCGTTCCGCGCCGGGCTGCGGACCCGTGCGGAGCTGCGGCCTTCCGGCGCCGCACGCGCTGACCCCGCGCCAGCGCGATCTCGTCTATCTGCTCGCGACCGGCGTCGACGGCACGCGCGAGCTCGCCTCGCGGCTCGGGGTCGCGGCGCCGACCGTGAAGGCGCATCTCCGCACCCTCATGCGGCGGCTCGGCGTCGGCAGCCGGCTCGAGCTCGTGCGTATCGCCCTCGAGCAGTGGGGCGACTGGCTCGCCGAGGAGAGACTGCGCCGCGGAGACGCCTCGTGACCACGGCGGAGGCACACGCGGCCCGGCTTTCGGCCCTGCGCCGCGAGCTCGCGGCGCGCGGCTGCGACGGGCTCTACCTGCCGCGGACCGATCCGCACGGCAGCGAATATCTGCCGCCGCACGAAGAACGGGTGGCGTGGCTCACCGGCTTCACCGGCTCGGCGGCGATCGTGGTCGTGCTGGCGGAGCGCGCCGCCATCTTCGTCGACGGCCGCTACACGCTGCAGGTGCGCGAGGAGGTCGATCCGGCCCTGTTCGAGCCGCTGCACGTCACCACGACCCCGCCGCACGAATGGATCGCGGAACATCTGCCCGCGGGCGCGCGGCTCGGCTACGACCCGTTCCTGCTGCCGCCGGCGTCCGTCGCGCGGCTGGAGCGGGCGGTCCGCCGCCGGCGCGGCCGGCTCGTGCCGCTCGTCCCCGATCCGGTCGATGCCGTCTGGAGCGACCGGCCGCCACCGCCACTCGCGCCGGTCGAGCGCCACGATCCCGAATACGCGGGCGAGTCGTCCGCCGACAAGCGCGCCCGCATCGGCGAGGCCGTCGCCCGGCGCGGCGCCGACTGGCTGCTCGTGACCGCCTGCGACAGCATCGCCTGGCTGCTCAACGTCCGCGGCCACGATGTCCCGTACAACCCGCTCGTGCTGAGCCATCTGCTGCTCCACAGAAGCGGCCGCTGCCGCTGGTTCGTGGACGGACGCCGGCCGGCACTCGACCGCTTCGACGAGCCGGACGTCGAGCTTTGCGGCTACGACGCACTGCTTCCGGCGCTCGATGCGCTCGGCCGGGAACAGGCGAGCGTCCTCGTCGATCCGGACCGGGTGCACGCCGGCTTCGCCGACCGGCTGCGCGCCGCCGGTGCCGAGGTCGTCGAAGCCGAGGACCCGGTGCCGCTCGCCAAGGCGAAGAAGAATCCGGTCGAGATCGAGGGCGCGCGGCGGGCGCATCTGCGCGACGGTCTCGCCATGGTCCGCTTTCTCCACTGGCTTTCGCAGGTGCCGCTCGACGGCTCGGTCGGCGAGAGCGCGGTGGCGGCGCGGGTGACCGCGGAGCGGGCCCGCGATCCGCTGTTCCGGGGCCCGAGTTTCGAGACCATCGCCGGCTTCGGACCGAACGGCGCCATCGTCCACTATCGCGTCGACCCGCGGCGCGAGCGGCGGCTCGAGGCGGGATCGCTGCTCCTCGTCGACTCGGGCGGACAGTATCCCGACGCCACCACCGACGTCACCCGCACGGTCGCCCTCGGTGAACCCAGCGAGGAGATGTGCCGGCGCTTCACCGAGGTCCTCGAGGGCCACGTGGCGCTGGCCACCGCCGTCTTTCCGGAGGGCACCTCGGGCAGCCAGCTGGACGTGCTCGCACGCCTGCCACTCTGGCGGCGCGGCCTCGACTACGACCACGGCACCGGACACGGTGTCGGCGCCTATCTGTGCGTCCACGAGGGGCCGCAGCGGATCGCCAAGCGCGGCGGTTCCGTGGCGCTCGAGCCCGGCATGATCCTCTCGAACGAGCCCGGCTACTACCGCGCGGGCGCCTTCGGCATCCGCACCGAGAACCTCGTGCTCGTGACGGATCTCGGCGAGGTCCCCGGAGGCGAACGGCGCATGCTCGGCTTCGAGACCCTGACCCTCGTGCCGATCGACCGGCGCCTGATCCTGCCCGACGAGCTCTCGCCCGCGGCCCGCGCCTGGCTCGACGCCTACCACGCGCGCGTGTGCGAGACGCTCGCGCCGCATCTCGACGCCGATGTGCGCGCCTGGCTCGAGGCCGCCTGCCGGCCGCTCTGAGCTCAGTTCCGGAGCGCGTAGAAGAAGCGCCGCGCGGCGACCCTGAGCCGGTAGGTAGTGCGCCGCACGATCCGCTCGGCCTGCCGGATGACGCGGCCCGCCTGCGGGTGACGTTCCCTGAAGCGGTCGAGCAGACGCCGCGCCCAGGGGCTGTGGCGCGAGAGCAGCAGCAGCCCGACGACGATGAACAGGATCCCCTGCAGGATCGGCAGGAAGAGGCCGAGCACGCCGAGCACGAGAAAGCCGTAGCCGAGGACCGTCATCACGACCCGGCTCATGCCCGTCCCACCAGTCCGTACCATTCGTCCTCGCTCAGGATGCGGATTCCGAGTTCCTGCGCGCGCCGGGCCTTGCTGCCCGGCCGCTCGCCGACGACGACGAAATCGGTGCGCCGCGACACCGAATCGGACACTTTCGCACCGAGGGATTCGGCGAGCGCCTTCGCTTCCTCGCGGGTCATCCGGGAGAGTTCGCCCGTGAACACGACCGTCTTTCCGGCGAGCGGCGAGGCCGGCGCCGCTTTCGGCCTCTCGACGGACTCGATCCCGATCTCCCGCGCCAGTTCGTCGACGAGCGCGACGTTGCGCGGTTCGGCGAAGAATTCGGCCAGAGATTCGGCGATCACCGGCCCGACCCCTTCGATGCCCTCGACCTCCGCGCGTGCTTCGGGATCACCCGCGGCGAGCTTCGCCATCGCCTGCCGGAAGGCCTCGAAACTGCCGAAATGCCGGGCGAGGCTTCTGGCGTTGACCTCGCCGATGTGGCGGATGCCCAGGGCGTAGACGAAGCGGTCGAGCGGCATCCGCCGCCTCGCCTCGATGTTCCGCACGAGATTCTCGACCTTCTTCGCGCCCCAGCCGGGAAGGTCGAGGAGCGCGCGCCGCTTCGCCGGATCGCGCGGGATCCGGAAGATGTCGACCGGATTGAGGACGAGGCCGGCCTCGAACAGCTGGCGCACCTGCTTCTCGCCGAGGCCGACGATGTCGAAGGCGCGCCGGCTCACGAAGTGGACGAGGCGCTCGACCGCCTGCGCCGGACAGAACAGGCCGCCGGTGCAGCGGCGGATCGCCTCCCCGGGCGGACGGATCGCGAGACTGCCGCACACCGGACACCGGTCCGGCGGCTGCCACGGCCGGGCGTCGGGCGGCCGCCGCTCCGCGACCACACCCAGCACCTGAGGGATCACGTCGCCGGCGCGCTGGACGATCACCGTGTCGCCGACGCGGATGTCGCGTTCGGCGATGTAGTCCTCGTTGTGCAGGGTGGCGCGCCGTACCACGACCCCGCCGACCGTCACGGGATCGAGCATGGCGACCGGCGTCAGGGCACCGGTGCGGCCGACCTGGACGACGATGTCGCGCAGCACCGTCCAGGCCTTCTCCGGGTCGAACTTGTGCGCGATCGCCCAGCGCGGCACCCGCTGGACGAAGCCGAGCCGTTGCTGGAGCGCGATGTCGTCGACCTTGTCGACGACGCCGTCGATGTCGTAGTCGAGCTCGGCGCGGCGGTGCTCGAGATCGTCGTGGTAGGCGATCAGCTCCTCGAGGGTCCGCAGCCGGCGGATCAGCGGATTGACCGGCAGCCCCCAGTCGCGCACCCGTTCCAGAAAGGCCAGATACGAGCCGGTCACCGGCGGGTCGGCCTCGCCCCAGCCCCAGACGAAGAACCTGAGCGGCCGCCGCGCGGTGATCCGGCTGTCGAGCTGCCGGAGCGATCCCGCGGCGGCGTTGCGCGGGTTGGCGAAGAGCGGCTCGCCCTCCGCCTGCCGGCGCTCGTTGAGTTCGAGGAAGGCCCTGCGGTTCATGTAGACTTCGCCGCGGATCTCGATCAGCGGCGGCGGCGCGTCGGTCAGCAGCCGCTGCGGGATCTCGCGGATGGTGCGCACGTTCGACGTGACGTCCTCGCCCGTGAAGCCGTCGCCCCGCGTCGCCGCGCGCACGAGCAGGCCGTTCTCGTAGCGGATCGAGCAGGAGAGGCCGTCGATCTTGGGCTCGCCCGCGAAATCGAGCGGCTCGTCCGGGCCGAGGCCGAGCAGCCGGCGGATGCGCGCCACCCACTCCGCGAGTTCCGCGGCGTTCATGGCGTTGTCGAGGGTGAACATCGGCACCGCGTGCCGGACCTTGGCGAATTCCTCGGCCGGAGGCGCACCGACCCGCAGACTCGGGCTGTCGGGACGGATCAGGTGCGGGAAGCGCTCCTCGATCGCCCGGTTGCGGCGCACGAGCGCATCGTACTCGGCATCCGAAATCTCGGGCCGTGCCAGGACGTAGTAGAGGCGGTCGTGACGCGCGATCTCGCGCGCGAGCCAGGCGAGCTCGTCGGCCGCCTCGGCTTCGGAGAGATCCGGCACCGGGCGGAAGAAGCTCGCGGGCGGCCGCAGCTTCGCGAGGCTGCGGGGCGGCAGGGCGTCTGCGATGCGCGGCGTCAAGGCTCGCTCCCGCCCGTGGCCGCGAGCAGGCTCGAGGCTGCCGCCCGCGCCGCTTCGGTGACTTCGAGACCGGCGAGCATGCGGGCGAGTTCGTCGCGCCGCGCCGCTTCGTCCAGAAGCCGCGCCCGCACCACCGTCCGCTCGCGGGTCTCCTCCTTCTCGATCAGGATGTGCCGGTCGGCGCGGGCCGCCACCTGCGGCGCATGGGTGACGACGACGACCTGCCGGGCGGCAGCGAGACGGGCGAGCCGCTCGCCCACCGCCGCCGCCGTGGCGCCGCCGATGCCGGCATCGACCTCGTCGAAGATCATGGTGGTGGCCGGATAGAGGTTCGCGATCACAAGCTCGAGCGCGAGCATGAAGCGGGAGAGCTCGCCGCCGGAGGCGATGCGGTCGAGCGGCCCGAAGGGCTGGCCGGGATTGGTCGCCGCCTCGAAGCGCACGCGCTCGGCCCCTTCCTCCCCCCAGCGGTCCTCGGCGAGGGGCTCGAGCGCGACCCGGAAGCGGGCACGGCCGAGCCGAAGCGGCGCGAGTTCGGCCGCGACCCGCGCGGCGAGACGGGCGGCCGCCTCCTCCCGGGCTTCGCGCAGGGACAGCGCCGCGGCCCGGAAGGCGGCGCGGCGCTCCGCCGCCTGCCGTACGGCCGCCTCGACCTCCTCCTCGCCGTGGACGATGGCCTCGAGCCGTTCGCGCGCCCCGGCGAGCCGCGCCGGCAGCTCGTCGACGGCGCAACGGTACTTGCGGGCCGCGTCGCGCAGCGCGAACAGGCGTTCCTCGACCTCGGCGAGGCTGTCGGTCGCGGACCCCGCGGTTTCGAGGGCGCTCGCGATCTGCGCTTCCGCCTCGACGGACTCGATCGCGGCACGTCCGAGTGCCGCCACCGCCTCGCCCAGCCCCGGCTCCAGGTCGACCGCACGCTGCGCCCGCCGCTCGGCGGCACCGAGGCGCTCCACCGCCTCCGCGACGAGCTCCCGGATCTCGGCGAGCGCGGTCACGAGCTTCTCGCGGTTCATGGCCCGGCGCCGGCGTGCGGCGAGCTCCTCCTCCTCACCCGGCCGCACGGCGAGCTCCGCGAGCTCGTCGACCATCGCCTGCAGCAGGTCGCGCTCGCGCCGCGCCTCCTCGAGCCGGTCCCGCAGTCTGGTGAAGACGCTCTCCGCTTCCCGCCAGGCGCGGAACCGGGCCCGCACCTCGTCGGCCAGCGCGCCGAGCCCGCCGAAGCGGTCGAGCAGTTCGCGATGGAACCCGGGTTCCAGCAGTGCCCGGCTCGCGTGCTGGCCGTGCACCTCGACGAGGAGCGATCCGGCCTCGCGCAGCAGACCGCCGCTCACCGGCACGTCGTCGATCCAGGCGCGACTGCGGCCATCGGCGCCGAGCTGGCGGCGGATCAGGATCTCGTCTCCGGCTTCGATGCCCTGGTCCGCGAGCAGCGCCCGCACCGGATGGTCACCCGGCACGGCGAAGCCCGCCACGACCTGCGCCCGCTCGGCCCCGGCGCGGACCAGCGTGCGGTCGCCGCGCGCCCCGAGCGCGAGTCCGAGCGCGTCCAGAACGATCGACTTGCCGGCGCCGGTCTCGCCCGTGAGCACCGTGAAGCCCGGGCCGAAGGCGAGCTCCAGCCGGTCGATCACGACGAGATCACGGACGTCGAGGCTCGTGAGCATGCGGCCCGCCGGGCCCTCCTCCTAGAACGGCCAGAGACTGCCGAGGCCGGAGAGCCAACCCCCGCCGCCCGCGGGGACCGGTTCGAGGCCGCGGCCCTCGAGCAGGGCATAGGACCGCCGGTACCAGTCGCTGTCCGGATAGTTGTAACCGAGCACGGCCGCGGCCCGGCGTGCCTCCTCCTCGAGCCCGAGCGCCAGATAGCTCTCGACCAGACGGTGCAGCGCCTCGGGGACGTGCGTCGTGGTCTGGAACTCCTCGACCACCCGGCGGAAACGGTTGATGGCGGCGACCCAGCGTCCCTGCCGCTGGTAGAAGCGACCGATCTCCATCTCCTTGCCGGCCAGATGGTCGCGGACGAGGTCGATCTTGAGCTGCGCGTCGCGCGCGTAATCCGTGTCGGGGAAACGCTGCACCACGCGGGTCAGGGCCTCGAGCGCCTTCTCCGTGGCGCTCTGGTCGCGGCCGACGTCGCTGATCTGCTCGTAGTACGAGACCGCGACGAGATAGTGGGCATAGGCGACGTCCTCGTGGCCCGGGTGGAGATCGATGAAGCGTTCCGCGGCGGCGATCGCGGCATCGTGGAGACCGCCCTCGTAGTAGGCGTAGGCCGCCATCACCTGCGCCTTCGTCGCCCAGGGCGAATAGGGATGCTGCCGCTCCACCTCCTCGAAGGCCTTGGCCGCGCGCTCGTAGCGCCCCTCTTCGAGGAGACGGCGGGCTTCGGCGTAGAGCTCCTCGGCCGGCTTCTCGACCTGCTCCTCCTCCTTCGACACACCGCTGCAGCCGGCGAACGGCCCGACCAGCAGCAGCAGGAGGAGCGGGAACCAACGCACGGAATGAACGAGCTTGTCCAAGTTCCACCTTCGGGTTAGTTTGCCGCCGCCGGCGGGAAGGTAGGCGATCCGGATCGGAATGCCCAGCCGGCACCCTCCCCGCCCGACCGGAGAAGCGTGCGGTGAACAGGCGCCCGTCGACGCTCGAGCAGTATATAGGCGACCGGATCCGTCGTCGCCGCATCGAAATCGGGCTGACGCAGGAGGAGCTGGCCGCGGCCCTCGGCTGTTCCTACCAGCAGATCCAGAAGTACGAGTCCGGCGCGAACCGGGTCAGTGCCGGCAATCTGCTGCGGCTCGCCCGCCGCCTCGACGTCCCGCTCGACTACTTCTTCCTCGGCTGGGACGAGGAGGCGGGGGCCGGGCCGGCGGCGGACCGGCCGCAGGGCTCGCGCCACACCATCGAGCTCGTGCGCAGCTTCGAGAGCATCGGCGATCCCGCCGTGTGCGGAGCCGTGGCGGCGCTCGTGCGGGCCGTCGCCGAACGCGCGGTGCGCACCCGGCCGTCGCCGCGCGGTGCGCGCGCCGGGCGGCAGAGCGTCCGCGCCGGGGCCGCGGCCGACTGAGGGGGCGACGGCTGCGGCCGATCGTGCCACCGCCCCTTCCGCAGACCGCCGCGCGTCCTTATCTACGGGACCGGTTGGTTCGATCCGGGCGGGAGGACGCACGATGGCGATCAGGGACATTCTGGTGCAGGTCGATTCGAGCCGGGGCAACGCCGCGCGCGTCGATGCCGCGCTCGCGCTGGCCGATGCGTTCGATGCGCATCTCGCGGCCCTCACGCTCGTCCCCGAGCCCTACATTCCGGCTGCCGTCGGCGTCAACATCCCGCCCGAGATCCTGGAGCAGCAGCGCCAGCGGGCCGAGGAGGACGCGAACGCGATCCTCGACCGGGTCGACGAGCGGGCCGGGAAGTTCGGGCGCCCGGTCGAGCGGCGCCACGAGATCGCCGCCGTCGACCGGCTGCCGGCGATCCTCGCGCGGCACGCGCGGCACGCCGATCTCGCCATCGTCGGCCAGCCCGATCCCGATGAGGACGGCACCGATCAGGCGCTTCTGGTCGAGGCGGCGTTCATGTACTCCGGCCGGCCGGCGCTGATCGTGCCCTACATCGGTGCCCGCGCGATGCCGCCCGAGACGGTGATCTGCTGCTGGGACGGCTCGCGCGAGGCGGCCCGCGCCATCAACGACGCCATTCCCTTCCTCGTGAAGGCCCGGCGGGTGCTCGTCACCGTGGTCGATCCCGACAGGCTCGGCGGTCGCGTCGGCCCGATCGCCGGCGCCGACATGGCGGCGCATCTCGCCCATCACGGCATCGAGGTCGAGGTCAAGGACCTCGAGAGCGGCGGGCTCGACATCCCGGACGTGCTCCTCAGCCACGCCGCCGACGAGGCCGCGGACATGCTGGTCATGGGCGGCTACGGCCATTCGCGGCTGCGCGAGATCGTCTTCGGCGGCACCACCCAGCACATCCTCGAGCACATGACGGTGCCGGTCCTGATGGCGCACTGACGGCTCAGCGCACGCGTCCCCGGGCGTCGACCGGAAGTTCCGCCTCGACCCTGTCGCCGGCGACGAGGAAGATCCGGTCGGCGAGATTGCTCACGAGGCAGACGTGCGCCGGCACGACGTGCACGCGTTCGCCGACCCGCGGGGCCTCCGGCGAATCCGCGAGGTCGACGTGGGCGTGCTCCTCGCTGAGCCGGACGATGCGTGCGAACGGATATTCGAGGATGTGGCCGTGGCCGGCGAGGCCGCCGCGGTCGGCCGAGAGCGTCTTGGAGCCGGCATCGAGCACGCAGCGGCCCGGCACGGCCCGGCTCACCACGGTCGTCAGCACGCTGAGCGCGCAGTCCTCGAAGCTCGCGGCGCCGGCCGCGACCTGCATGCAGTCGTAGTAGATGTAGGTGCCCGCCCGATGCTCGCCGACGCCGGCCACCTCGTGCGCCCGCCACATGTCCGGGCTGCCGCCGTTCGAGAGCAGCGGCAGCGGCAATCCTGCGGCATCGAACAGCTCGCGGCAGCGGGCGAAGAAGGCGGAGACGGTCTCGACCGCACCCCGCGGCGGATAGGTGAAGAGCCCGCCGAAACGCAGCCCCGGCAGACGGTCGACGGTGCGCGCCAGATCGAGTGCCGCCTCCGGCGTGGGCACACCGCAGCGGCGGAGGCCGGTGTCGCACTCGACCCGCACCTCGACCTCGAGGCCGGCCGCCGAGAAGGCCTCGGAGAGCCCCTGCGCGACCTCGGCGGAGTCGCACCCCAGCGCGAGCCGCACGCGTTTCGCCAGCGCGACGGCGCGCTCCAGCTTGGCGCGGCCGACGATGTCGTAGGGCACGAAGATCTCGTCGAGGCCGCCGTCCGCCATCAGCTCGGCCTCGCCGAGCTTCTGGCAGCAGATGCCGGATGCTCCGAGCTCCACCTGCCGGCGGGCGAAGCGCACGAGCTTGTGGGTCTTGACGTGCGGCCGGTTGCGGATGCCGTGCCGGTCGCAGAAGGTCTGCCAGGCGCGGAGATTGCGCTCGACCTTCGCGAGGTCCACGAGGACGGCGGGAGTGTCGAGGTGGTCGATGTGCACGGGCTTTCCTCAGCGTGGGGCCGGCCGCGGCGGACGCGGCGCGAGCGAGCCGAACAGGCCGGCAGCGCCGGTCTCCGCTTCTTCTTCGGAAGCACCGGCTCCCTCCGCCGCGGGCGCGGGCGCGGCGGCGGGACCGGCCGCAGGCTCGACGGTCGCGGCCTCGAGCTCGGCGATGCGGCGGCGGGCCGCCTCGAGGTCGGCGGCGAGGGTCGCGGCCGCGGCTTCGGCACTCTCCGCCCGCGCGAGCGCCCGGTCGCGCTCGGCCGAGAGTCCGGCGATCCGCTCCGCCGTTCCCGCGTCCGGGGCCGATTGCCGTGCCGGAGCCGTCTCCCGCTCCGCCTGCAGCGACGCGACCGTCTGCCGCAGGGTGGCGATCTCGGCCGCGGCTTCGCGGTTCTGCGCGCGCATGCGCTCGAGCTCGGCGTCGAAGCGCTCGCGCTGGCGCTCGGCGGCGCGCTCCGCCGCCTGCAGCGCCGCCCGGAACTGTTCGCTCAGCGCGTCCCGCTCGCGACGCGCCCGCGCCGCCTCGAGCGCCCGCGCGTCGAGATGGCGCCGGAGCTGTTCGATCCGGTCCCGCAGCCGCCGCGCGCCCGCGTCGGTCGTCACCTCGACGAGCGGCACCCCTGCGCCTTCCTCCTGGCCGACGGTGGCCGCGCGCGCACTCACGAGCTCGAGCCGGCCGGCGAGTTCGGCGCGCTCGGTCCTGAGCGCCTCGAGTTCGCGCCCGACGCGCTCGGCGTGCAGTTCCGCCGCCTCGAGCTGCGTGCGCAGGAGTTCGCGCTCGCGCGCCGCCGCCTCCTCGACCTCGACGAGCCGCCGCTCGAGGGCGGCCCGGTTCTCCTCGAGCTCCCGGGTGCGCTCCGCCACCGCCTGCGCGACCTGCTCCGCAAGCGGCACGCGCTCCGCCTCGAGCGCGGCGAGCCGGGCGGCATCGCGCTGCCAGAGCCAGTAGAGCCCGCCCGCGGCGGCCGACAGCAGCAGGACGAGGAGGAGCAGCAGCGCGAAGACCAGCACGAGGCCGATCTGCGTGCGCCGCGACAGCGGCACCACGCGGATGCCGCTCGGATCCCGCTCGTAGATCTCACGGTCGACGAAGCGCCACATCGAGCTGCACTCCGCTCCCCGGCCGAGCGCGGCGGTCCGGGAGTCGCGTTTCCGGACCGCAGCATATCCGGGTGAGTGCCGGTTGTCTCGCCCGTGGCGCCGGTCCGCGGCCCGCGTCCCGCAAGGGATGGCATATTTTCCGCTCACCGAGGTGTGCGCCGGGCCGTGGCTTAACCGGATGTTCAGGGTTTCCGGGCGAGAAGGGCACCGGCCCGATCTGCCGGGAACCCGCATGCCGGACTCGTGCGAGGCGCGCGCCCGCTTCGTCACCTTCGCCTTCGCCTGCGCCGACCTTCTCGTCGAGACGGACGGTGCGGGGCGGATCATGTTCGCCGCCGGCGCCGCGCAGCTGTTCGCCGGCCTTCCGGCCGAGGAGCTGGTCGGGCGGGACGTCCGGGAGCTGGTCGCGCCTTCGGACCGCCGCCTGATCCGGCGGCTGCTCGACCGTGTGCTCGCCGGCGGCCGGGTCGGCCCGGTGTGGGTCCGCTCCGCGCGGGGCGACCTCGAGGCGGCGATCAGGGCGCTCGCGGCGCCGGGAAACGGACGCGTCGCCGTCGCCTTCGCGGACATCCGGCCGGCGGCGGGCGAGCCGGGGACCGGCCCGCACGGGCTGCTCGACCGGCAGGCGCTCGAGGCCTCGATCCGGCACCATCTCGCCGGCCCGGAGCCCGCCGTCGCCGACCCGCACGTGAGCCTCGTCACCCTCGACGGACTCGAGCGCGCCCGCGCGCGCCTGCCGCAGGACACGGTCGAGGAGGTCACCGCGACCATCGCCGCGGTGCTGCGCGCGGCTTCGGTCGACGGCCGTGCCGCCGGCGAGCTCGCGCCCGGCCGCTACGCGGTGCTGCACGCGCACGCGGCCCGCGGCGAGGAGATCGAACGGGAGGTCCGCGAGGTGATCGACGGGACCGGTCTCGCCGGCGAGGTCGCGGTCGGGCGGCGTTCGCTGCCGCTCCTCGAGCCGGCGCTCGGGCTCCGCGAGGTCTCGGAAGCGCTCGCCTACACCCTCGCGAGGTTCGCGACGCAGGCCGACGGGGCGGTGCCGCGGTCGCTCGCGGAGGCGCTGGGCGAGGGGCTGCGCCGGACCATGCGGCGCGTCGACGAGGTGCGCTCGGCGATCCAGGCCGCCCGTTTCGAGATCGTCTACCAGCCGGTGGTGCGGCTGCCCGGGCGCGAGATCCACCATTACGAGGCGCTGACCCGCTTCGCCGGCGGGGAGACGACGGCCGAGACGATCGGCTTCGCCGAGCAGGTGGGGCTCGTCGCCGAACTCGACCTCGTCGTGCTGCGCCGGGTGCTCCGCCAGCTCGCGGACCTGCGCCGCGGCGGCGCCCCGCCGAAGGTGGCCGTCAACCTCTCGGCCCGTTCGCTCGCGAGCGACAGTTTCGTCGAGGCCCTGCGGCGTATCCTGCGCGATGCGGACGTGCCGGCGCGCGACCTGCTGTTCGAGATCACCGAGAGTTACGAGATCCGTGACCTGCCGCGCGCCGACGCCATCCTCGCCTCGCTGCGCACCGCCGGCTACCGGATCTGTCTCGACGACTTCGGGGCCGGGGCCTCGGCCTTCCAGTACATCCGCCACCTCGGCGTCGACTTCGTCAAGCTCGACGGCAGCTACACCGCCCGGCTCCTGACGTCGCCGCGGGACGCCTCGATCGTCGAATCGGTGGTCGGACTGTGCGCGGGTCTCGGTGTGCCGGTGATCGCCGAGATGGTCGAGACCGAGGCGCAGTGCCAGCGCCTCGTGGAACTCGGGGTCGCCTTCGGCCAGGGCTGGCTGTTCGGGCGACCCGATCCGGCCGTCCCGACACGACGCGTCCCGCTCGGCCGTCGCCGCGGCGCCCGGGAGGAGTGGGCGTGAGCGGCGGGGCCGGCCCGCGACGCCCCCTTGATCGCCGACCGCGGATCGGGCATGCGCGCTCCGGCATCCACCCCGGAGAACGCACATGGCCGTGCGCCTCGGCATCGCGCCGATCGGCTGGACCAACGACGATCTGCCGGAACTCGGCGGCGACATCCCGCTCGCACAGTGCCTCGCCGAGGCGGCGCTCGCCGGCTATTCCGGGATCGAGAAGGGCGGGAAGTTTCCGCAGGATCCCGCGGCCCTGCGGGCGGTCCTCGAACGCTACGGCCTGCGGCTCGTCACCGGCTGGTTCTCGGGCCGGCTGCGCGAGCTCGACCTCGAGGCAGAGAAGCGTCGCGCGCGACCGCAGCTCGAGCTCTTCCTGGCCCTCGGCGTGCCGGTGTTCGTCTATGCCGAGACCACGGAGACTGTGCAGAACCGGCGCGAGGTCCCGCTGTCCCGCCGCCCGCGCATGCCGGAGGCGGAGTTCGCGGCCTATGGCGAGAAGCTCACCGCCTTCGCCGACTGGCTCGCCGCCGAGGGCTGCCCGATGACCTACCACCACCACATGGGGACGGTGGTCGAGACCGAGGACGAGCTCGACCGGCTGATGGAAGCGACCGGACCGTCGGTCGGTCTGCTCCTCGACACCGGTCACCTGACCTTCGCCGGCGGCTCGGTGGAGCGCGCCACCCGCCGCTGGGCCGCGCGGATCAACCATGTCCACTGCAAGAACATCCGCCCCCGCGTGCTCGAGGCGCTGCGCGCCCGCGACGGCTCGTTCCTCGACGGCGTGATCGAGGGCGTCTTCACGGTCCCGGGTGATCCCGACGGCTGCGTCGATTTCGACGCCTTCGCGCGGCTGCTCGCGGACATCGGCTACGCGGGATGGGTCGTGGTCGAGGCCGAGCAGGACCCGGCGCGCGCCAACCCGTTCGAGATGGCGGCTCTCGGCTTCCACAGCCTGCAGACGGCGCTGCGGCGGGCCGGGATCGCGGTCCTGCCGTGAGCCGCCTGCGGGAACCTGCGGATGGCCCTGGGACGGCGTCCGCGCCAGCTCCAAGGCGACGTCGCGCCTGCGACAGGTTGGCGCCCGCGGCGGGGTTCGCCTTGACGCCCCGGCGTCCGACCTCTAGCGCAGACGGGGCCATCGAGCTTTCGATCCACCAGCCATGGAGGAAGCCCATGACGTTCCTGCGTTCGCTCGGTCTCGCCGCGGTCCTCGGCCTCGCGGCCGCCGTCGGTACCGCGCATGCCGAGGGCGACCCCGCGAAGGGCGCCAAGGTGTTCAACAAGTGCAAGGCCTGCCACGAGCTCAAGAGCGAGAAGAACAAGGTCGGTCCGCACCTCGTCGGCATCGTCGGACGCACCGCCGGCAGCGTCGAGGGCTTCAACTACTCCGACGCGCTGAAGAAGGCGCACGCAGACGGGCTGGTGTGGAACGAGGAGAACCTCGGGAAGTACGTGCACAACCCGAAGGAGTTCCTGCCGGGCAACCGCATGGCCTTCGCGGGCCTGAAGAACGACGACGAGATCGCGGATCTGATCGCCTATCTGAAGCAGGAGGCCGGCGGCTCCTGAGCCCGCGGGCGAAGCATCCGGACAGTCGACGGGCGGGGTTCACCCGCCCGTTTCGATTCGCGGCCCCACCAGCAGCGGCGCGTAGTGGACGAAGAACAGCGCGTAGGCACCGCCCCAGCCGAGGGCGGCGAGCGCCAGCGTGACGACCGGGTCCGCCGGCAGCACGGGGACGAGCAGGCGGAGCACCGCTCCGGCGACCACGAGCACGTAGATGGCGACGGTGGTCCGGTCGGCGGTGAGTGGGCGGCCGGTGTGGCCGAGCGAGGCGCGGGTCATGACGGCGAGCGTCATGGTGCCGATGGCGCCGGTCGTGAAGGCGTGCAGGGCGGTCGCGGGATCGAGCCCGAGCCCGTCGAGGGCGAGGCCGTGGAGCAGGGCGCCGATGCCGAGCCAGGCGTAGCCGGCGTGCAGGATCGTGACGAGCGGCTCGGCGAAGGTGCGGTGTCCCTGCCAGCGGACCATGCGGGCGGCGTGCAGGAAACCGCTCGCGAGGAAGAGCGTGCCGGACAGATGGTCGGGCAGGCCGGCGACCCATACGGCGAGAGTCGTTCCCCAGACCGCGAGCACGAGCCGGTCGAAGCCGCCGAAGGGCGCCGGCAGCGTCGTCACCCCGGCGCGCGCGAGCCAGTTGCGGGTGAAGCTCGGGACGATGCGGCCGCCGATCAGCGCGATCAGCATCAGCACGGCGGCGAGGCCGAGCCGCCGGCCGACCGCACCGCTGCCGGCGAGCCCGAGCGCGTCGAGATGCGAGAGCAGATCGCCGGTCGCGAACAGTGCGAGCAGAGCGACCACCGGCAGGTTGCGCCAGTTGCCGCCGTGCACGATCTCGCGCGCGACGAGCCCGAGCAGCGCCAGATGGAAGGCGATGTCCGGCAGGGCGGCGAGCGCCGGCAGGCCGCCGAGGCCGAGGCCGGCGATCCTCGCCAGAACCCAGAGCAGGAAGAGCAGCAGCAGGGGCCGGCCGCGCACGGGGAGCCGCCCGGTCCAGTTCGGGACGGCCGTGAGAAGGAAGCCCGCGACGATGGCGCCGACGCCGCCGAAAAGCGCCTCGTGCGGATGCCAGGCGGGCGGCGCGGGGTGGCTCGCCGGTGCGAACAGCCCGACCAGTTCGAGGAGCCAGATCAGCAGCGCCAGCGGCAGCCACAGGGCGGCGCCCAGGAAGAACGGCCGGAAACCGTTCGCGAGCAGCGGCGGCGTGCCTCCGCGGCGCGTGCGCACCGCTCCCTCCGTGTCCGCGAGTCCGGCCGTGGACATGAGCGTGCGCTCCGGTTCGGATCCGCGGCCAGGGTACGACCGCCTGCGGGACCGCCCTTGACGGGGATCAAACCGGCGCTGCCGTTTCGCGGCAGTCGACCGCGGGCCCCCACCGCTCCGCGGGGGTCGCCGCGTCCCGGGGCCGCTCCTGCGCCGCGCGGGCGAGGAAGGCCGCGCATTCGTCCTCGGGCATCGGCCGCGCGAACAGGAAGCCCTGGGCCTCGTGGCAGCCCTCGCGCTCGAGCACGCGGCGCTGCTCCGGAGTCTCCACGCCCTCGGCCAGCACCCGCTTGCCGAACAGGCGTCCGAGTCCGACGATGGTGCCCATGAGCGCTTCGTCGGTGGCGTCACGGGCGACGCCGTCGACGAAGGTGCGGTCGACCTTGATGCGGCGCGCCGGCAGGCGCTTCAGATAGGCGAGCGAGGAATAGCCGGTGCCGAAATCGTCGATGGCGAGGCCGACGCCGAGCCGGGCGAGGCCGGCGATGTTGCCGGCGATGGCACTCTGCGCCGGATCGACGAACAGGCTCTCGGTGACCTCGATCTCGAGCAGTTCCGGCGGCAGCCGATGGCGCTCCAGGGCGCGGGCGACGAGCCGCGCGACGTCCTGCTGGCGGAGCTGGGCGACCGAGACGTTGATGGAGACCGGGACCGGATGTCCCGCCTCGCGCCACCGCGAGGCGGTTCGGGCGGCGCGCTGCACGATCCAGGCGCCGATGCCGCGGATCAGCCCGCTCGCCTCGGCGACCGGAACGAAGACCGCGGGCGAGAGCGGGCCACCCGGCCGGCGCGGCCAGCGGAGCAGCGCCTCGACGCCGACCACCGCGCCGTGCGGCAGCGCGAACTGCGGCTGGTAGACGAGCTCGAACTCGTCGCAGCGCAGCGCCCGCTCGAGCTCGCTCTCGATGCGCTTGCGATGCGCGAGCGAGGCCTCCATCGCCGGATCGAAGCGCAGCGCACGGCCGCCGCCCTGGCGCTTGGCGAACCCGAGGGCGAGCTCGGCGCGGCGCAGCAGCTGGTCGAACTCGGAACCGTCCTCCGGAAAGACGGCGAATCCGGCGCTCGCCTGGGGCACGATGCGCATCTCGCCGACGGCGACCGGCACCGTCAGCCGGCGGAGCGCGGCGCCGGCACGTGTGGCGGGATCGGCACGGTCGACAGGCAGGAGGACGACGAAACGGTCGCCGCTGATGCGGAGGTCGTCGGCGTCGGCGGCGGCCATCGCCGCGAGACGCTCGCCGACAGCCTGGAGCAGCCGGTCCCCGGCGTCGTAACCGTAGACCGTGTTGACGTCGTGCAGACGGTCGAGGTCCACGACCAGGAGTGCGGTCCGCTCGTGCCGGCCGGCGAGCCGGCGCAGGGACCTGCGGAGTGCACTGCGCAGCCTGTCACCGCGGATGCCGCTGTCGCCCATGGGTGTCCTCGCCCGTCCGCCCACCGTTTCCCGACGAACCTGCGGCCGCCACCCGGCGGCCCTGTCTCTCGCGGTCTTCCGACGGGACGTTTCCTCACCCACCCGACGACGCTCCGGAGCCCGACACACACTGCGCGGCGCCCGTTGCCGGATGACGGCCCGCCGCCGCGGACCCGGGCCCGTCGGCCCGCCCGGCGTTCCAGGAGACTCCGCCCCGGCCGTCCGACGGGAAAGTTGGCCGAATTGGTCGCCGCTCGCAATACCTGATTACGCCTGCAGGACGAGTCGCCGGCGGATCGCGGTGGTCCGGCAACGCCGGCTCCGGCGGATCGCGGAGGGGAGGCCTCGCTCCGGTCTGTAAACGTTTCCGACACGTCCTTTACGCTCTGACCAGTCGATGCGGGAGACCGTGACGCGAACATCACACTACCATGATATGACAGTCGACCGCCGTTAACCAAAACGCGTCCTTGAGAGGGGGAAGCGGATATGGCAACTTTCCTGCGCAGAACCACATCGGGTTCGCGATGTCCTTCGCGGTTTCGGGTTCTTCGACCGCGCGCACTTTCTCTTGAGAGGAGCCGTCGGCCTTGACCGAGAGCAGTCCGCCCGCGACCCGCCCCCACCCCGCCGCCGGACGGCTCGCGGCCTTCGCCCTGCTCGCCGGGCTTCTGCTGCTGGGCGGCTGCGAGAGCCTGCCGGAGGCCCCGCTGCATCCCGAACCGGATCGGGACGCCCTGTCCGACCGCGACTACCGGATCGCCCCGGGCGACCGGCTCACGGTCTTCGTCTGGCAGGACCGCGATCTGTCGCTGACCGTTCCGGTGCGGCCCGACGGGCGCATCTCGCTTCCCCTCGTGGGCGACGTGGTCGCGGCCGGACGCATGCCGAGCGAGCTGTCGCGCGAGCTCGAGCAGCGCCTCGCCGCCTACGTCCAGGATCCGGTGGTGACCGTGATCCTCGCCGAGACGGCGGGACCGATCGACCGTCGCGTGCGGGTCGTCGGCCAGGCGACGAAACCGCAGAGCCTGCCCTGGCGGCCGGGCATGACCGTGCTCGATGCCGTCATCGAGGCCGGGGGGCTCACCGAGTTCGCCGACGGCAACCGGGCCGTGCTGGTGCGGCGGCTCGACGGGGAGGCGGTCCGCTACCGCCTGCGCCTCGGGGATCTGCTCCAGGACGGCGACATCACGGCCAATGCCGAGCTGCTGCCGGGCGACGTGGTGATCGTCCCCGAGACGGTGTTCTGAACACCATGGACCGCGGTCTCGAACGCCTCGCCTTCTTCCTCGCCCAGGTGCGCCGGCGGCGCTGGGCCTGCCTCGCCATCGCCTGGGCGCTGTTCGTGCCTGGCTTCGCGGTGGCGCTGCTGTGGCCCGACTCCTACGAGAGCGAGGCCAGGATCTACGTCGAGACCGACGGCCTGCTCGGACCGCTGCTCAAGGGACTGACGCCGGAGACCGACCCCGACCGCCGGCTCGAGGTGATGCAGCGGACGCTCCTGAGCCGCCCGAATCTCGAGCAGGTGCTGGAGCGCACCGGTCAGGCGGAGCTCTATCCCGATCCGGCCTTGCGCGAGCGGGCGGTCGAGCTGCTCGCGCAGAAGATCCTCGTGCGTCCGGACCGCGACAATCTCTTCGCCGTCGTCTACCGGGCGCGCGATCCCGAGCTCGCCCGCGCCACCGTCCAGACCCTGCTCGACATCTTCGTCGAGACCACGATCGAGGCCAACCGGCGCGACATGGAGCGGGCGCGCCGCTTCATCGACGAGCAGATCGCCATCCAGGAGCGCGCGCTCGCCGAGGCGGAGAAACGGCTCGCCGAGTTCCAGAAGCGCAACCTCGCCGTGCTCGGCGGCGAAGAGGGCTATTTCCAGCGCCTGCAGCAGGCGCGCACGCGGGTGGTCGAGGCGCGCACCGACCTCGAGGCGGCCCGCGCCCGGCGCGACGAGCTGCGCCGCCAGCTCGCGCGCCTGCCGCGCACCGTCACCCCGCTCGCCACCCCCCTCGGGCAGCTCGCGGCCGGCAGCGGCCCGGTCGCCGAACTGGCACGGCTGCGCAGCGAACTGGCGCAGCTCGAGACCCGTTTCACGGACCGCCATCCGCGCGTGCTGGAGCTGCGGCGGGCGATCGCGAGCCTCGAGCAGCAGCTCGCCGACGGAGACGGTCCGAAGGGCATCCCGAACCCGCTCTTCGAGCAGCTGAGCATCCAGCTGGCGGCGCAGGAGGCCGAGGTGGCGAGCCTCGAGAACCGACTCGCCAAGGCCGAGAGGGTCGTCGACGAGCTGCTCGCGCTCGCGCGGACGGTGCCGGAGGTGGAAGCCGAGCTCAAGAACCTCACCCGTGACTACGAGGTGATCAAGCGCAACTACGAGGAGCTGATCGCGCGCCGCGAGGCCGCCCGCATCGCCGACGACCTCGATGCCGGCCGCGACCGCCTCGATTTCCGCATCGTCGAGCCGGCGAGCCTGCCGGTGCTGCCGGCCGGGCCGCCGCGCCTCGCCATGATGGCGGCGGTCTTTCTGCTCGCGCTCGGCGGCGGGATCGCTTGGGGCGTATTGCGCGCGGTCCTCGACCGCCCGTTCGAGACCGCGCGGGCGCTGCGCGAGGCGATCGGCCTGCCGGTGCTCGCGGTGCTCGCCCTCGAACGATCGCGACGCCGCCGCGTCCTCTCCGCCTTCGGGCATCTCGCCTTCGGCCTGCTCCTGCTGCTGCTGGTCGGCGGCTTCTCCGGCGCGGTCGCCGTCGAGCTCACGGTCGGCACCCAGCCGGTGCGCAGCGTCGTGCACGCCACCCTCGCGCAATGGCGGGCGGCATGAGCGCGGCGCGGATCGTGAACGGCCGCGGCACCGTGGTGGAACGGGCGGCGCGGCGTCTCGCCGGGGGCGACACATCCGACGGCGGCGAGATCCCGGAGCGCGCGCGGGCGAGGCACCCCGGGGAGACGTCGCCGCGACGGATCGCGGTCGACCGCCACGGCCTCGCCGCCGCCGGCATCCCGGTGCCGGGCAGCGGCCGCAGCCGCCTCGCCGAGGAGATCCGGGCGCTGCGCGTCGCCCTGGCCCCGCGGCTCGCGCATGCGCAGGACTGGCGGGAGCGGGTCGTCCTCGTCACCAGCGCCCGGCCGCGGGAGGGCAAGACCTTCACCGCCGTCGCCCTCGCGCTCTCCTTCGCCGCCGAACCGGACCGGCGGGTGTTGCTGGTCGACATCGACCCGGCGCGCTTCGGCGCCTCGCGCCTGCTCGGCGTGCCGCCCTTCCCCGGGCTCGCCGACCTGCTCGCCGACCCGCCCGCCGACCCGGCCACGGTGTTCCTGCGCACCGACCTCGGCGGCCTCGGCTTCGTGCCGCCCGGCCGCTGCGGCAGCGATTTCCCGGACCGGCTCGCAGGCCGGCGGATGGCGGCGCTGCTCGCCGGCATGCTGCAGTCCGATCCCGGGCTCGTCGTCGTGGTCGACGCGCCGCCGGTTCTGGCCGGCAGCGAGGCCCTCTCGCTTCTGGAGTGCGTCGGCACGGTGCTGTTCGTGGTCGAGGCGGGGCGGACCCCAGAGCGCGACGTCGAGCGCGCGCTCGCGCCGATCCGCGGCCGCGCCGAGATCGGCCTCATCCTCAACAAGACGGCGGCGGATGTCGGCCTCGGCCACTACTACGCCGAGTACTACGGCCGGGAAGCTCCGGCGGAGCGTCCGGGGCTGCTGCGCCGCCTGTTCGGCCGGCGCCGGACGGCGCTGCTGCTCGCCGCGGCGCTGGCGGTGCCGCCGCTCGTCGCCCTGGCCCGGCTCGACATCGTCCCCCGCTTCGAGCTCGCCACCGCCTTCACCGACAACGTCTCCTTCGCCCCGAAGGGCGAAGCCGAGCCGGCGCTCGTCGCCGCGGCCACGCTGGGACTGCGGGTCGACGGCGGCACGAGCCGGTCGCGCGTGGCGGCCGACTATGCGGTGAGCCGCTTCGAGACCCTCGCCGGCGACGGCGGGTCGGAGGTGCGCCAGCAGCTCGACGGGGCCTTCCGCGCCGAACTCGTGCGTGATCTCCTGTTCCTCGACGCCGACGCCTCGATCGGCCAGGAGACCAAGGCGGCCGACGACGGCGCCGGGCTCCCGGAGTTCGCCATCAGCGACGAGCGCGTGACGCGCCTCGCCGGAACACTCTCGCCCTACGTCCGGCGGAGGCTCGGGGATGCGCTCGAGCTGGAGCTGCGCGCGCGGCTTGGTCGGGTCGCCTACGACGATCCCGTGGTGACGGATGCGACCACGCTCGGGGCCGGGGTCGTGGTCGGCGAGCCCCGGCGGCGGGGTCTCTTCGGCTGGGCCGCCACGGTGCGCGCGGACCGCATCGATTTCGAGCCGTCGCGCAGCGATCCCGGGCGCGTCGCGGACAGCCGCCTGCTGCTGCTCGACGGCGAACTCTCGCCGGTCGACGGGCTCGTGCTGCGGTTCGGGGCCGGCTGGTCGGAGCTCGAGGACGAAACGCTCGCGGGCGGCGAGGCCCGCGGTCCCTACGCCAGGCTCGGCGCGGTGCTCGAGACCCGGGCCGGGGTCCGTCTCGAAGGCAGCTACGGACGGCTCTACGGCGAGCCGGACCTGAGCGCCGGCCTCGGCATCGAACTCGGCCCCTCGACCCGGCTCGAAGCGCTCTACCGGCAGCGGCTCGTGAACCGCGTGACGCTTCTCGGCGAGGAGATCACGGCGCGCAGTCCGATCGGGCAGCTCGGCGGCGGCGAGCCGCTCGCCGATCCCGACTTCCGCGCGCTGGTGCCGGAGCTCGATCTCAACCTCGGGACGTCTGCCACCTTCGAGCAGCGGCTCGCCGAGCTCGTGCTCGAGCGCACCCGGGGCCGCGATCTGCTGCGCGCTTCGCTCTACGCCGAGCGGCGCCGCTTCGAGGTGTCGCCCGAAGACGACGAGTGGCGCTACGGCGTCGAGTTCGGCTGGCGGCGGCGGATGACGCCGCGCTCGGACCTGCAGCTTCTGGCCGAGGCGCAGCGCATCGACTTCGACCGGGGCGACCGCCTCGACGAGCTCTCGGTCGAGCTCGGCTGGACCCACCGGCTGTCGCGGCAGACGCGGGTCGGCATCGGCTACGAGCTCGCGCTCCGCGACGGCTCCGGCGGCGACGACGTCGTCGCCAACACCGTCTTCGCACGTCTCGTCAGGGAGTTCTGAGGGGGCGATGTACACGAGCTTCTACCGACTTTCGGGCCGCCCCTTCCAGCTCAGCCCGAACCCCGAGTTCTACTACGGCACGCGCGCCCACAAGCGGGCCATCTCCTACCTCACCTACGGCCTGCACCAGGGCGAGGGCTTCGTCGTGGTGACCGGCGAGGTCGGTGCCGGCAAGACCACGCTCGTCTCCTACCTGGAACGCACCCTCGCCGGCGACCGGCTGTTCGTGGCGCGGATCGCCGCCGGTCAGGTCGGGCCCCGCGACCTGCTGGTGCTGGTCGCGAAGGCGCTCGGGACCCCGATCGAGAGCGCCGATGCCGGCGTCCTGCTCGCCGCGATCGAGCGTCAGCTCCGGGAGCGGCGGCAGCGCCGGCAGCGCGTGCTGCTGATCGTCGACGAGGTCCAGAACCTGCCGCTCGAATCCCTCGAACAGCTGCGCATCCTCACCAACCTCGAGCAGGACGGACGGCCGCTCCTCCAGATCCTGCTCGTCGGCCAGCCGCAGTTCCGCGAGATGCTGGCGCGGCCGGAGCTCGAGCAGCTCCGCCAGCGGGTGGTGGCGAGCTGCCATCTCGGGCCGCTCGAGGAGGACGAGGTGCAGGCCTATGTCGAACACCGCCTGCGCAAGGTCGGCTGGGCGGGCGATCCGCTGATCGATCTCGCCGCCTACCGCGAGATCCACCGCGCCACGGGCGGCCTGCCCCGCCGCATCAACCTGCTCTGTTCGCGGCTTCTGGTCTACGGCGCGCTCGAGGGCCTGCACCGGCTCGGAGCCGAGGACGTGCGCATCGTCGAGGCCGAACTCGCCGAGGAACAGGCGCCGGCCGAGACCCTCGCGCAGGAGGAAGCGGCGGCCGGACCGCCGGCGGGAGCCGGCACGCATCCCGCTGCGTCCCCGGTCGGAAGCGCCCCGGCGATCTCGATGAACGATTCGCCGACCTACTGGAGGCAGGAAGTCGAGCGGCTGCAGCGCAGGCTCGAGAGCCTCTACGAGGAGGTGGTGCGCGAGCGGCACCGCTACGACGAGGCGCGCGAAGAGGCGATCCGCCTCAAGGAGGAGCTGCACCGCCGCGAGATCGAGCAGCTCCGGGTCGACGCCGAGACGGCCCGCCGCCTCGCCGAACTCATGAGCAATTTCGCCGACATGCGCCGCAGGGGCGTGTTCGCACGCCTGCGCGGGAAGTCCTGAGGATGCCCGCCCCGTTCGTGCTCACGGTCGACGTCGAGGAATACCACCACGCGCGGGCCCTCGCGCCGGTGGTGCCGATGGCCGCCTGGGAGGCGTTCCGCCCCCGCGTCGTCGCCCCCACGAACCACATCCTCGATCTGCTCGCCGCACACGGCGCCCGCGCCACCTTCTTCGTGCTCGCGCGGGTGGCGCGGCGGCATCCGGAGCTCGTGCGGCGCATCGTCGCCGAGGGCCACGAGCTCGCGAGCCACGGCTTCGACCACCAGCCGGTCTGGCGGCAGACGCCCCGGGCCTTCCGGGCGGACGTGCGCGACAGCCGCCGTCTGCTCGAGGACACGGGCGGGGTCGCCGTCACCGGCTATCGCGCACCGAACTTCTCGATCGACCGGCGCACGCCCTGGGCGCACGCGCTGCTCGCCGAAGCCGGCTACCGCTACAGCTCCTCGAGCCATCCCGTCGTGAACGACCGCTACGGGTCGCTGCGCGGCACCCGCACCCCTACGCTGCGCGACGGGGTGCTCGAGGTGCCGGTGGTGACGTTGCGGCTCTTCGGCGTCAACCTGCCCTGCGGCGGCGGCGGGTACCTGCGACTCCTGCCCATGGGCTGGACGCGCGTCGCGCTCGAACGGGCCCGCCGCGAGGGGGCCCATCCGGCCGTCTTCTACATCCATCCCTGGGAGCTCGACCCGGACCAGCCCCGCCCCTGCGGCCTGCCCTGGAGCACCCGGCTCCGCCACTACCGCAATCTCGGCGTCACCGCCCGAAGGCTCGGCGAGCTGGTCGCCCGCTTCGGCTCGGAGCGTCTCGACCGGCTGCTCGGCTTCGCCGCTGCGGATCCGGGAAGCGCGGAAGCGGCATGAGCGGGACCCTCGCGATCGAAACCCTCGGGCCCGGCGGCGAAGCGGCATGGGACGACTTCGTCGCGGCTCATCCGGACGCCACCTTCTTCCACCTCGCCGGCTTCGCCCGGGTGTTCGCGGAGACGCTGCGGCAGCGGCCCCACTATCTCCTCGTGCGTCGCGGCCGGGAGATCGCCGGCGTGCTGCCGCTCGTCGAGATGCGTTCGCCGCTCTATGGCCGGGCGCTCGTCGGCACGCCCTTCCTCGTCGAGGGCGGTCCGCTCGCGGCCGACGACGCGGCCCGCGAGGTATTGTTCGAGGCCGCGGAGCGGCTCGCCGACGAACGCGATGCGCGCTGGATCGAGCTCCGCTCTCCGGTCGAAGGGCGGCCGGGCTGGCGCCCCGGGAGCGATCTCTACCATCGCTTCGTCCTGCCCCTCGACCCGGACCCGGAGCGCACCTTCGCCTCCTTCCGGCGCAAGCGCCGCGCCGCCATCCGCAAGGGCCGCGCGCTCGGCCTCACCACCCGGATCCGGGACGACACCGACACCTTCTACGAGCTCCTCGCGCGGAGCTGGCACCGGCTCGGCACGCCGATCCTGCCGCGCCGCTACTTCCGCGCGCTGCGGGCGACGTTCGGCGACCGCATGGACATCCTGTTCGTCGAGGCCGGGGGCGAACCCGTGAGTGCGGTGCTCACCTTCTACTTCCGCGACCGGGCGCTGCCCTACTACGCCGGCGCGGTGGAGAAGGCGCGCACGCTGTGTGCTGCCGATGTCATGTACGATGCGCTGATGCGGCACGCGACGCTCGAACGCGGCGCGCGGGTCTTCGACTTCGGCCGCAGCCGTGTGGGCACCGGTGCCTACGACTTCAAGCGCAACTGGGGCATCGCTTCCGAGCCGCTCCGCTACAGCTACCATCTGCGCAAGGTCGACGATGTGCCGGCGATCAACCCGTCGAACCCGCGTCTGAAGCTGTTCGTCGAAGTCTGGAAACGCCTGCCCTTCCCGCTCACCAGGCTGATCGGACCGCCGATCGCCCGCACCCTCGGCTGAGCCCGTTGCGCATCCTGTTCGTGGCCCATCGCGCTCCCTTTCCGCCGGACAAGGGCGAGCGCATCCGCGCCTTCCACATCCTGCGCCACCTCGCGGCCCGCCACGAGGTGCATCTCGCGGCCCATGCCGGGCCCGCGGATCTGGCCGCAACAGAGCGTGCGCTCGCCGACCTCTGCGCCGGCCTCTGCCTGCGTCCGCTCGGTGGCCCGACGCGGCTCCGCCGCTTCGCCGATGCCTTCGCGCGCGGCCGCGCGCCGAGCCTGCACGCCTTCCGCGACCGCCGGCTGCGCCGGTGGGTGCGCGAACGCCTCGCGGGCGGCATCGATCTCGTCTTCCTCTACTCCGGCGCCGCGGCCGAGGCGCTGCCCGAGGACCTGCGGGTGCCGCTCTTGGCCGACCTCGTCGACTGCGATTCGGCGAAGTGGCGGGATCTCGCTGCGCGCGCCCGCGATCCCCTGCACCGCGCCGTCTTCGCCCGCGAGGCGCGGCTCGTGGCCCGGGCCGAACGCCGGATCCTGGAGCGGGCCGCGCTCGGCCTCGTCGCAGCGGTGCGCGAGCGCGAGGAGCTGCTCGCCGTGGCTCCGAACGTGGCGGGCCTCGTCGAGGTGGTCGAGAACGGTGTCGACTCGACCTTCTTCGATCCCGATACGGCGTATCCGGATCCGTATCCTCCGGACGGGCGTCCCACCCTCGTCTTCACGGGTGCGATGGACTATCCGCCCAATGTCGAGGCGGCGGTGGGCTTCGCGACGGAGGTGCTGCCCCGGCTCGAGGCCGCCGGACGGAAGGTGCGCTTCGCCGTCGTGGGCCGCGACCCGGTCCGCGCGCTCGCGCGCCTGCACGACGGCCGCCGGGTGGTGGTCACGGGATCGGTCCCGGACATCCGCCCCTTTCTCGCGCACGCCACACTTGCGGTGGTGCCGCTCGCGGTCGCCCGCGGCGTGCAGAACAAGCTGCTCGAGGCCATGGCCATGGCGCGGCCCGTGGTCGCGAGCCCGGAGGCGGCAGCCGGCATCCGCGCGAGGCCGGGCGAACATCTCCTGCTCGCGTCGGGGCCTGCGGAGACGGCGGCGGCGGTCCTGCGCCTGCTGGACGCGCCGGACGTGGCACGCGATCTGGGCAGGCGGGCGCGGCGCTTCGTCCTCGAGCACTACCGATGGGAGGACAGGCTCGCCGGGCTCGATGCGCTGCTCGAACGGGTGACGGCTGCCGCCGCGACGCCGAGTCCGCGGGCGAGCTCCTCGACCACCGCGGCGTTGGCGTCCCAGGTGCGACCGAGCCGGTAGATCCGCTCGCGCGCCGAAGCGCCGAGCCGTGCGCGCAGATCCGGATCTGCGACGAGACGGGCGAGTGCGGGCGCGAACCCTCCCTCGCCGAACAGCAGCGCATCGGTGCCGTCCCGCACGACCTCGCGGATGTTGGGACTGTCGGGCGCGAGGACGGCGCAGCCCGCCGCCATGTATTCGAAGAGCTTGAGCGGCGAAGCGTAGGGCACGACCGCCGGCTGCAGGGCGACGTCGAAGGCGGCGACGACCGCGGGGATGCGCTCGCGCGCGACCGTGCCGAGAAACCGTACGCGCCCGGCGACACCGAGCCGCGCCGCGAGGGCCTCGAGCCCGGGTCGCGCCGGTCCGTCGCCCGCGACCAGCAGCACGCAGCCGGCTCCCGCGTCGGATGCGAGGAAGCGGACCGCACGGTCGAGCCCGTGCCATTCGCGCACGAAGCCCACGAAGCCGAGGACACAACAGCCTTCGAGACCGAGCCCGCGCTTCGCTGCAGCATGATCGACCGCGGCGAAGGCGTCGGGATCGACCGCGTTCTGGACGACGCGGATGCGTTCGCGCGCCACCCCGACCCCTTCGATCATGCCGGCGAGCACACCGGTCACGGTGACGATGCGGTCGGCGCCGCGCCAGATCCGGCCCTCGACGGCGAGCGCGAGCCGCGGCAGGCCGAGGCCGCCGTGGGCGGCACGCTCGGCGGCGAGCGGGGCGTTGACCTCGAGGATCAGCGGGACACCGGCGAGGTGGCGCACGAGGACGCCCGCCGGCAGGTGCAGGTTGTAGCGCTCGTAGATCAGATCCGGCCGGAAACGCTTCGCGGCCGCCAGCAGACGCAGGGTCGCCCCGAGACCGTAGCCGAGCTCGAGCAGTTCGTAGACCGCCTTCGGCACACGCCGGCGGAGCCCGCCGAGCAGGGTCGATTCGCCACCGAGGCTCTGGCGCGCGACCGCCTTCGGTCCGACCACCAGCACCTCGTGGCCGCGCCTGCGGAGCGCCCGCACGAGCTCGTCGATGTGCACGGACTGGCCGTCGCGCGAGGCGATCCGGTGATGGTAGAGGATTCGCATCAGGCGCGCTCCAGGACCTGATGGACGAGGGCGCGGAGCCGGCAGACGGTGTGCGCCCAGTCGAACGGTGCGACATGGGCGAGCAGCGCGCCCGGGTCGCCCGGTGTGGCGAGGGCTTCGCGCACGGTCCGCGCGAAGGCGGCGGGTTCGCGTTCGTGGACGAGGAAGCCGAGGGGTGGCGGCGGCAGCACTTCCGGCACCCCGCCGACCGCGGTCGCAACCACCCGGGTGCCACAGGCCATGGCCTCGAGCACCACGTTCGGCGTGCCCTCCCGCCGGCTCGACAGCAGCACCAGATCGGCCGCGCTGTACCAGAGGGGGAGCCGCTCCTGCGGCAGGGCGCCGGTGAGCCGCAGGCGGTCCGCGACGCCGAGCGCGCGGGCCCGGCGCAGCAGCCGTTCGCGGTCCGGCCCGTCACCGACGAGGACGAGCGTGGCCCCGGGCACGAGCGGCAGCATCTCGACGAGCAGGGCCGTGCCCTTGCGCTCGGAGAGCTCGCCGACGGCGAGCAGCACCTGGCCTTCGACCCCGAGTTCGTGGCGCGCCGGCGCGCGCGGCCGGGGGTGGAAGATGGAGACATCGACACCGTTGCGCACGGTGTGGATGCGACGCGGATCGACGCCGAGCTCGCGGAAGACGCGGGCGAGGTCGTCGGAGACGGCGATGCAGGCGGCGGCCCGCGGCAGGGTCCGGCGCATCCAGGCGCGGGCCAGGGGATCGCGGGCGATGCGGTTGAGATCGGTGCCGCGGCCGGTGACGAAGAAGGGCCGGCCGAGCTCATGCGCGAGCAGTGCGGCCGCGACCCCGTCCGGATAGGCGTAGTGCGCGTCGATCAGATCGACCCGGCGGCCTTCGGCCGCGAGCCTGCGCCACTCCGAGGAGAGCGCCCGCCAGACGGCGAGCGGCTGGCCGTACATCCCGATCCCGGGCAGCATCGGGTAGCGGGGGTGACGGATCTCGAGGCCGTGACGCCGCTCCTGCTCCGGCACGGCCCGCCAGCGCGCGTAGCGGTCGAGTGCCGGCGGCAGCGGCAGCAGATGGCGGGGCACCGGCGAGAGCACGGTGCCGCGCACCGCACCGTCCGCGCACAGCCGGCGGATGCGGTGTTCGACGAAGGGCGCGAAGGTGGGCATCGCCGCGTTCGGATAGAGGGTCGCGACGAACAGCAGCTCGGCCGTGCGACGGAGTGCAGGCGGGGTCACGGCGTCTTCGCGACGAGGCGGGCGAGCGAGCGCTCGAACATCGGAAAGCCCGCGAGATAGAGGAGGACGCCGCGCTCCGGCCCGGCCGGCCGCCCGGCCGCGAGCCAGCTTCCGGCGAGGACGGCGAGGAAGACGGCGGCGCCGACGGCGGTGCCGAGGAGGATGGCGGCCGCGGGCGGCAGCGCCGCGAGCGGCAGCAGCCGGATGACGGCGGCCATGGCGGCGGTGGCGAGGAAGGTGCGGGCGAGCGGGCGGAACAGCTCGCCGACGCCGAGCCCGATCAGGCGGCGCAGCACGACGAGATGGGCGACGAGGGCGACGCCCGCGGCGAGCGTGAGCGCGAGGGCCGCCCCGAACACGCCGAACCGGCCCGTCAGCAGGTAGAGCGAGGGGACGAGCACGGCGATGAACAGCAGCATAAGCGCCGGCTCCACCCGCAGCCGGCCGAGCGCGAGGTAGACGGCGCCGGCAGTGGTGTAGCTGCAGCGCAGCACGCCGAAGACCACGAGCGCCTGGATGAGGGGCACGGCCGGCCGCCAGTGCTCGCCGAGCAGGAGCAGGACGAGCGGATCGGCGAGCAGGCCGATGCCGACGCTCGCCGGCACGGTGACGAGCAGGATCACGCCGACGGCATCGCAGTAGCCCCGCCGCAGCCGCTCGCGGTCGCCGCCCATGCACGCATAGCCCGGGAAGACGGCCCGGTTGACGGGGCCCGCCACCTCGCTGGTCGGCAGGCTCGCCACTTCGAGGGCGAGATCGTAGAGGCCGAGCGCCTGCGGTCCCATGAGCTTGCCGACGAGCAGGGCGTCGATGCGTTCGCGCAGGAAGAAGAGGGCGTTCTGCAGCAGCAGCCACTTCGAGAAGTGCAGCAGCCGGCCGATGCCCGCGAGCGACAGCCGCGGCCGGTAGGCGCACATGGTGTAGCTCAGGACGAGCAGGATCACGCGCCGCGCCAGGATGGCGACGATCAGCGCCCAGTGGGAGCGCCAGAGAAGGGCGAGGCCGACGGCGATCAGGAACGAGCCGAGCTTGCCCCAGAAGTGGAAGGCGAACTCGCGGGCGATCTCGAGGTCGCGGCGGAAGTCGACGATGCCGATGTTCCAGAAGCCCTGGACGACGGCTCCGGCGGCGATCACCCAGAACAGCGGTTCGAGGCGCGGATCGCCGAAGAAGGCGGCGATCCAGGGGGCGCCGAGCAGCAGCACGAGGCCGATCAGCAGCCCGCGCAGGACCTGGACGGTGAAGGCGGTGTCGTATTCGCGACGCGAGGCCTTGCGGTCGCAGATCAGGGCGGTGTCGACGCCGAAGTCGCCGGCGACCTCGAGGATGGCGGCGAAGGTGGTGGCGAGCGCCACGAGCCCGAAGTCCTCGGGGACCAGCAGGCGCGCGAGGATGATGGTGCTGACGAGCCCGATCGCGCGCTGCGAGAACCGCAGCGCCACCATCCACAACGCGCCGCTCGCCATGCGGCGTCCGAGATCCGGCGGCGGGGCACCGGCGGCGTCGTCGAGGATCGGCGGCATGGGGCTCCGTACGCGCTCCGCGGGTATCGCGAAGGCTGGTGGCGAGCGGTCCCTGCCATGTCGGAGCCGGAAAGACCAGAGTCCAGTCCTCTCCTGCATAACCAGGTACGATGGACGTGCGATGGTCGGGGCGCACGTTTCTCGTCTTACCTCGGTATTGCCGGATTCACGTGTCGGTAAACTTTACATTAAATTCGATTGACAGAGCGTCGCGCATCGACTTGCATAACACCGTACAGCATCGCCAGCGCGGGGACCCGACCGGACGTGATCGAGCTGTTCGGCCTCCATGTCGATCGTCGCCTCTTCGCCCTCTGGCTGACCGACACGCTCGTTCTGGTCGCCTCGTTCTACTCCGGCTACATGGCCCGCTACGCCGCCGGCGAGCCGCTCGCCGAGACGGTGCCGGCCTACGCCTCCCACGCCCTCGTCTTCACCGGCGTGACCCAGCTGGCTTTCGTCGCGGTCGGGCTCTACGACCTTGTCGCCTTCGCCCGCGCCGCCACGCTCGCCGTGCGGCTGACGACCGCCTTCGCCATCGCCTTCGCGCTCGTCGCCATCGCCGGCTACGCCTTCCGCGACCTGCTGATCTGGCGGAGCGGTCTGCTGATCGGCTGCGCGATCGCCTGGCCGGCCCTGTTCGCGATCCATCTCGCCTACGGCCGGCTCGCGCGCCGCTCGGGTCTCGTGCGCCGGGTCTTCGTCGTCGGCGAGCCCGACCTCCGCCGCCGGCTGCAGCAGGTGGAAGCGGAGAGCGCCACGCCGGGCTTCCGCATCTGCGGCTTCCTCGACGTCTCGGCCGCCTGCGAGGGCCGGGTGCCGCTCGACGCCTTCCTCGACGAGCTCCGCCGCACGCGCGCCGAAGAGGTGGTCTACGCCGTCCGCGACCGCCGCGGCCGCCTGCCCTACCGGCATCTGCTCGGCTGCCGCAATCTCGGCGTGCGGGTCCTCGACTACGGCACCTTTTACGAGCGCGAGACCGGCCGGGTCGACCTCGACCTGCTCCGCCCGTCCGAGCTGGTCTTCGGCGAAGGCTTCGAGGGCAGCCGCATCGAGACGCTCGCGAAGCGCGTGTTCGACCTCGCGGCGGCGCTCGCGACGCTTTTGCTGACGCTGCCGGTGCTGCTGCTCGCGGCGCTCGCGATCAGGCTCGAGGACGGCGGGCCGGTGTTCTACCGGCAGTGGCGTGTCGGTGCCGGCGGGCGGCCCTTCGAGCTTTACAAGTTCCGCAGCATGCGCGTCGACGCCGAGCGCGACGCCCCGCGCTTCGCCGAGACGCGCGACCCGCGCTGCACGCGCGTCGGCCGGATCCTGCGGCGCACGCGCATCGACGAACTGCCGCAGCTCTTCAACATCCTGAAGGGCGACATGAGCTTCGTCGGCCCGCGTCCGGAGCGGCCGGTCTTCGCCCGCAGCCTCGCCGAGCGGATCCCCTATTTCGAGGCGCGCAACCGGGTCAAGCCGGGTCTCGCCGGCTGGGCCCAGCTCAACCACAGCTACGCCGCGGCCGAGGCCGAGCACCGCATCAAGCTCGCCTACGACCTCTACTATCTCAAGCACTGGAATCTGATGTTCGACTTCGCCATTCTGCTGCGTACCCTGCGTGTCGTCCTGTGGCCCGCGGGGGCGCGTTGAACGCCCGGCCCACCGCGGTGCCGGCACAGCACGGCGGCGAGCGATGACACCGACCCTCACCCGACCGGATGGCGCGGCCCGGACCGCAGGTTCGCGCTACGACTACCGCGCGGCGTGGCTGCGCTTCCTCGACCGTCTCTCGGTCGAGGACGACCCCTGCGAACACGACCTGGCCGAACGGATCCTCGAGGCGGTGCTGGCAATCACCGGCTGCCGCGCCGCCTGCCTCTGGCGGGTCGAGCCCGAAGGGATGTTCCAGTGGCGCGCCTCGGTCGGCGCATCGCCACCGCGGAGCATCGTCGTCGCCGCTCCCGCGGTGGCGGCCGCCCTCTCGAAGGAGCGTCCGGTCGAGACCGCCGCCGCCTTCGCCGCGCGGCTCGGCGGCGAACTGCCGGGCTGGCTCGCGGTGGGGACGCGGCCGTGGGCCGTCGTCACCCTCTGCCACCGCGGCTCTCCCCTCGCCCTTCTCGTGCTCGCGGAACCTCCCGGCGGGCGTCCGCTCGACGCCGAAGACCACGCCCTCTTCGACATCCTCGGGGCGGCCGCCGCCTCCTATCTGGCCGAGGCCGAGGCCCGCCAGACGCTCGAGGACATGCGCGCGGTGGACGCCTTCAACCGCCGCGTCGCCTTCGTCCTCCACGACATCAAGAACGTCGCCGCCAAGCTGTCGCTCGCCCTCGACAACGCCCGCCGGCTCCAGGGCAATCCGGAATTCTACGAGGACTTGCTCGGCACCATCGCGCACGCGGTCCGCCGGCTCGAAACGCTGCGCGCCCGCCTCGAGGTCCGGCCGAGCGGCTCGCGTCTCGAGCCCGTGCCGCTGCACCGGCTGGTCCGCCAGGCCTGTGCCCGGGTCGGGCGCATGCTGCGGCTCGAGGAACCGCTGCCGGAGCTGTGGCTGCGGGGCGATCCGGCGGTGCTCGAGGCGGCCGTCTCCGATCTCCTCGCCAACGCCCGCGACGCCGCGGGCGAGAACGGCTTCGTCGCCGTCCGCCTCGAACGGCGGCAGGACCGCGCGGTGCTCGAGATCCGCGACAGCGGTCCCGGGATCCCGCCGGAGCTGGCCGCGAAGGGCCTGTTCCGCCCGTTCTCGGGCGGGCGGCGGGGCGGCACCGGGCTCGGCCTGTTCGGCGTCCGCGACGCGGTGCGTCGGGCGGGCGGCCAGATCGAGATCGAGACCGGGGCGGGCACGCTCGTCCGCCTGATCCTGCCGCTCGCGGAGGCCGGGTCGTGAGGCCGACCCATCCGCTGCTCGTGGTCGAGGACGATCCGGGTCTGCGCGCCCAGCTGCGCTGGACCTTCGACGACCGCGAGGTGCTGTTCGCCGGGACCCGCGAGGAGGCGCTCGCCCGGCTGCGGGCCCACGAACCCGATGTGGTGCTGCTCGATCTCGGCCTGCCGCCGCGCCCGGAGGGGGTCGAGGAGGGACTCGCCACGCTGGAGCAGGCGCTCGAGCTTTTGCCGCACATCAAGGTCGTGGTGCTGACCGGCCGCGAGGGACGCGAGCACGCGATCCGCGCGGTCGGCGCCGGGGCCTGGGACTATCTCGGCAAGCCCGCCGATCCCGAGCGGCTGCGCTTCGTGATCGACCGCGCCTTCCACGTGGCGCGGCTCGAGGCCGAGAACCGGGCGCTGCTCGAAGCCCGCGCCCTCGCCCGGCTGCCGGGCCTGATCGGCGACAGCCCGGCCATCCTCCGCGTCTGCCGTCTGGTCGAGAAGGTGGCGGCCACCGACATCGCCATCGTCCTCGAGGGCGAGAGCGGCACCGGCAAGGAGGTGGTGGCGCGCGCCATCCACGCGGCGAGCCCGCGCGCCGCCGGCCCCTTCGTCGCCATCAACTGCGCCGCCATCCCCGCGAACCTGCTCGAGGCCGAGCTCTTCGGCTACGAGCGCGGCGCCTTCACCGGCGCGAACCGCAGACAGATCGGCCGCATCGAGCGCGCCCACGGCGGCACCCTGTTCCTCGACGAGATCGGCGACATGCCGCCCGAACTCCAGGCGAAGCTGCTGCGGTTCCTGCAGGAGCGCGAGATCGAGCGGCTCGGCGGCGGCGGACCGGTGCCGGTCGACGTGCGGGTGATCGCCGCCACGCACCGCGATCTGCGGGCGCGCATCGCCGAAGGCGCCTTCCGCGAGGACCTCTACTACCGGCTCGCGGAGATGCGCATCGACATCCCGCCGCTGCGCGAGCGTCCGGGCGACCCCGTGCTGCTCGCGAACCATTTCCTGCGTCTCTTCGCCCGCGAGCTGTCCCGGCGGGTGACCGGCTTCACGCCCGATGCCACCGCCGCCATCGACGCCTACGAATGGCCGGGCAACGTCCGCGAGCTGCAGAACCGGGTCAAGCGGGCGGTGGTGGTGGCCGAGGGCCGCCGGGTGACGCGCGAGGATCTGGGGCTCGAGCCCGCCGACGAGGCGCCCGGGCTCCTGAACCTGCGGCGGGTGCGCGAGCGAGCCGAACTCGAGGCCGTGCGCCGCGCGCTCGCCCGGGCCCAGGGGAACATCTCGCGCGCGGCCAAGCTGCTCGGCGTCAGCCGGCCCACGCTCTACGATCTGCTGCGTCAGCACCAGCTCCGCGACTGAGCCCGGAAGCCGCGCCCCCTTGGCGTCCCCGCCCCACCTCGTCCACATCTTTCCGACCTTCGCGACCGGCGGCATCCAGACGGTGATGCTGCGCGTCGTGAATGCGCTCGGCGGGCGTTACCGCCACAGTGTGCTGAGCCTCGACGGGCGCCTCGATGCCGCCTCGCGCCTGGCGCCCGACGTCCCGGTCGAGCTGCACGACGCCCGCGGCGTCACCGGGCTCCGGGCCCGTCGCGACCGGCTCGCCGCACTCCGCCCCGATCTGGTCCTCACCTACAACTGGGGCAGCATGGACTGGGTGGCGGCGCACGTGATCCGGCGGCTGTGCCCGCATCTGCACGCCGAACACGGCTTCGGTCTCGACGAGGCGTTCCGCCGGCATCCGCGCCGCAACTGGACGAGACGGCTGCTGCTGCGCCGGGTCGACGCGCTGGTCGTACCCTCGCGCAGCCTCGAAGCCCTCGCCCGGCGGGAGTGGTGGCTGCCGCGGAGACGGGTCGTGTTCGTCGCGAACGGGGTCGAGACGCGGTCCGCCCCGGTGCGCCCTCCCGCTTCCGGGATCGTCACGATCGGGACGCTCGCGCCGCTCCGGGCGGAAAAGCGCATCGACCGGCTGCTCGCCATGGTCGACCGCCTGCCGGAGGGGGTGGGCGTCCGGCTGGTGGTCGGCGGCGACGGTCCCGAGCGTGCGGCACTCGCCGCCGCCGTGGCCGGTCTGCGGCACCCCGGCCGGGTGCAGCTTTCCGGCCACGTCGACGATCCGGCGGCCTTCCTCGCCAATCTCGACATCTTCGCGCTCACCTCGGCGACCGAGCAGATGCCGGCGGCGGTGCTCGAGGCGATGGCGGCGGGGCTGCCGGTGGTCGCCTTCGAGGCCGGAGATGTGCGCGAGATGGTCGCGACCGCCAACCGCCCCTATATCGTGCCGCAGGGGAACGAGGCGGCGTTCGTCGCCGCCCTGACGCGACTGCTGGGCGCCCCGGAAGAGCGCCTCGCGATCGGCGCCGCCAACCGGGACCGGCAGCAGCGGATGTTCACCGTGGAGCGGATGGCCGGGGCGTACGACGAACTGTGGCAGAGGCATCTGGCGACAGTCCCGCGCTCGCGCGGCTGAGGGAGGCCCGCCGGGGTCGGCCGGCGGGAGAGGCCTCGCCGGGCCTCGCCGCACAGTTCCGCGAATGGCTCGCAGCCCGGCTGACCGACGAGCGCACCTCGCGCGAGCTGGTCGACCGCGGCCGCGTCGGCCACTACACGCTCGCGCTGACGCGCTGGGTCGCGATCATCGGCCAGCTCTTCACCGTCCTCTTCGTGCACTTCTCGCTCGGCATCGCCCTGCCGCTCGTGCCGCTGCTCGCCGCCGTCGCGCTCGCCGCCGCCGCGAACCTGCTGCTCGCCTGGGCGCTCGGCTGGCGGGCACGGCTCGCCGAACGGGCCGCGGCGGGCATGTTCGTCTTCGACCTGCTGCAGCTCTGGTTCCTCCTCTGGCTCACCGGCGGCATCCAGAACCCGTTCGCGGTGCTGCTGCTGGTGCCGGTGGCGATCGCGGCCGGCCTGCTCGGACGGTTCTGGACCGGAGCGGTGACCGGGCTGGGCCTCGTTCTCGTCACCCTGCTCACCGTCGATCCGCGCCCGCTGCCCTGGTTCGACGGCGGCCTCGTGCTGCCCGACCTCTACCGCTTCGCCCTGTGGGCCGGGCTCGGCACGGCGATGCTGCTCACCGCCATCTACAGCTTCCAGTTCGCCGAGGAAGCCCGCCACCGCGCGGAGGCGCTCGCGGCCACCCGGCTTGCGCTCGCCCGCGAGCAGGAACTCGCGGCGCTGGGCGGTCAGGCGGCGGCCGCCGCCCACATGCTCGGCAGTCCGCTCGCGACGATCGCCGTGGTGGCGCGCGAGCTCGTCAACACCCTGCCGCCCGACCACCCGCTGCTCGAGGATGCGAGCGAGATCCTGGGCCAGGTCGACCGCTGCCGCGAGATCCTGAAGACGCTCGGGCCGCGCCGCGGCGGCCGCGAGGTCGAGCGTTTCGCGCCGGCGCCGCTCTCGGCCCTGCTCGCCGAAATCGCCGGCGAATTCGGCCGGCCGGGGGTCGAGGTCGCGGTCTCGGCGGTTTCCCCGGACGGGACGCCCGAGCCGGTCGTGGCGCTGCCGCCGGACATCCGCCACGCGATCGCCAATCTCGTCGACAACGCCATCCAGTTCGCCGAGAGCCGGGTCGACATCGAAGTGAGCGCATCCCGCGACCGCCTCGCGGTCGCCATTCGCGACGACGGCCCCGGCTTCGCGCCGGACATCCTCGACTGGATCGGCGAACCCTATCTGTCCACGCGCCACGACCGCGGCGGCCTCGGTCTCGGCATCTTCATCGCCAACACGCTGCTTGCCCGAACCGGAGCCCGGCTGCATTTTGGCAACAGGGAGCGGGGTGCCGAGGTCCTCGTCGAATGGCCGGCGGGCGCCCTGGAGAGGGCCGTCGAGGAGAGGGACGATGACGGGGGAAGCGTCTGACGCCCAGCGCGCGGCTGCCGCGCACGGTCTGGCGTCCGGCAAGAGCGAGCCCGACCTGCTGCTGATCGACGACGACGCACCGCTGCGGCGCACCATGGAGCGGGCGCTGGCCCGCCGCGGTTTCCGGGTGCACCCGGCGGCGGGCGTGCGCGAGGCGCTCGCCACCGCGCATGCGGTCAAGCCCGACTTCGCCGTGGTCGACCTGCGGCTCGAGGATGGAAGCGGCCTCGAGCTGGTGCGGAAGCTGCGCGAGATCCAGCCGAAGATGCGGATCGTGATCCTGACGGGCTACGGCAACATCGCCACCGCGGTGGCGGCGATCAAGTCGGGTGCGGTCGACTATCTCGCGAAGCCGGCGGATGCCGACGACGTGGTCAAGGCGCTGCTCGCCACCGGGACCGGGCTGCCGCCACCGCCCTGCAATCCGATGTCGGCCGACCGCGTGCGCTGGGAGCATATCCAGCGGGTGTTCGAGCAGTGCGGTCGCAACGTCTCGGAGACCGCCCGCCGCCTCAACATGCACCGCCGCACGCTGCAGCGCATCCTCAACAAGCGGGCGCCGCGCGAGTGAGCGGGCGGCCGGGGAGGGCGCCATGAGCCAGACCGCGTCGCCCTCGCCGTCGCGCGGACCGCTGCTCCTGGTCGACGATGATCCGGCGATCCGCCGCACGCTGGGCCGGATCCTCGAACGGGCCGGGTTCACCGTCGTCGGCGCCGCCTCGATGGCCGAGGCCTACGAGCGCATCGAGGACACGACGCCCGCGTTCGCGGTGGTCGATCTCAATCTCTCCGACGGCTACGGCATGGAGCTCGTGAACGGGCTGATCGACGCCTGCCCGGGGATCCGCATCGTCGTCCTGACGGGTTACGACAGCATCGCCTCGGCCGTGGTCGCGATCAAGGCCGGCGCCTGGGGCTATCTCGCGAAACCTGTCGACCCCGACCAGCTCGTCGCCACGCTGCTCGGCGACGAACCCATGCCGCTCGATGCGGGCGAGCGGCCGATGTCGGCGGACCGCATCCGCTGGGAGTACATCCAGCGGGTGTTCGAGCAGTGCGGCCGCAACGTCTCGGAGACCGCACGGCGCCTCAACATGCACCGCCGCACGCTGCAGCGCATCCTGAGCAAACGCGCCCCGCGGCCCTGACGCCGCGGTCTCCGCCCGGCCTCTACGCTTCTTCGTCCGCGGCGCCGGACCGTCCGAGATGGCGGCGGAACGCTTCGAGCGTTTCGGGGCTGCAGTAGTGCTCGATCCCCTCGGCATCGGCGCAGGCGACATCCTCGGGCACGCCGAGCGCCCGCAGGAAATCGACCACGAGCTGGTGACGCCGGCGGGATTCGCGCGCCATGCGCCAGCCCTCCTCGGTGAGGAACACCGCCCGGTAGGGCCGGGTGGTGACGAGGCCCATGGCGGCGAGGCGGCCGATCATCTTGGTGACGGTGGCGTGGGTCACGCCGAGCCTGCGGGCGATGTCGACCGCGCGCACTTCGCCCTGGCGCTCGAACAGATCGGCGACGAGCTCGACATAGTCCTCGACGATCGCGTTCTCGCGCGCGAGCCGCGTGCGGCGGTGATGCCGGGCCTGCTCGTCCGGCGCGAGGCCGGCCGAGATGCCCCCCGGCGAAGCCCTGTCGTTTCGCCTGCTGCTCCCCTCCGGCAAGACCCCATCCCGCCCGCTGGATCCGGTCCGGCAATGGGGACGCCGGCCGGTCGGGTCAAGCACCGGCGTCGGGCGGGCGCGGTCCGTCAGACCGTGACGAGAAGGGCCGTCGCGTACATGACGCCGACGCCAAGGGCGAATCCCGCGAAGTTCCGCCAGCTCGCAGCCGGATCGCCGACGGCGCGCAGGGAACGCGCGAGCCAGGCACCGATCTCGACGATCACCTGAAGGATCGCTCCGGCGGCGACGGCGAAGCACAGCGAGGCGCGCAGCGGCGTGAAGGCGAAGGCCCCGCCCCAGGTCCCCGCTACCGCCGGCAGGCCGGCCAGCAGCACGAGCCCGGCGAACAGCCGGAGCGGCGGCCGCATACGCACGAGCGGGGCCGCGATGCCGACGCCCTCGCTGACATTGTGCAGGGTGAAGCCGGCGACGAGGAAGGAGGCGAGCGCCACCTCGCCCGTCGTGAGCGCGGCGCCGATGGCGAGCCCCTCGCCGAGATTGTGCAGCCCGATCCCGAGCGCGACGAAGAAGGCGAGGCTCGCGCCCTCCGGCACCCGGCCGCCCCGCCGGCCGAAGAGCAGCAGCAGGAGTGCGGTGAGGGCAGTCACCAGCCAGACGAGCGCCTCGCCCCGGAACGCGCCCGGCAGCTCCGCCGCGAGATCCCGGGCTTCCGCCAGCGTGTCGAGGAGCAGAAACACGAGAAGCCCGAGCGTCACCGACAGCAGGAAGCCGAGCCCGGCCGGTCCGAGGCGCCCGAGAGCGGGCCAGGCGAGCATGCCGATCGCCACCGGCACCACCCCGACGAAGAGGCCGACGAGCCCGAGCACGGCGAAGGAGGCGAGCGACACGGCCGGTGTTCCGACCGCTACCTCGACGGTGTGGTCGAAGGTGGCCCCCGTCGAGGTCACCAGCACGATGTGGTGGGCGGCACCTTCCACCCAGGGATAAGGGATCACGAGACGCGCCGTGCCCAGCCGCGGCACCGGACCCGGGGGATCCTGCTCGAAGCGCCACCAGGCCCCGTCCACCTGTACCTGCGCGATCCGCACCGGCTGCGAGCCGTCGGCGCGCACGCGGAGCTCGATCCCTTCGGGCCCGAGGCGCGTCGCTTCGACCACCAGCTCCTCGACGGGCGGCACGTGACCGGTCAGGACGTCGAGCGGGCGGGCTCCGAAGAAGAACGCCGCGAGCCCGAGGGTGAGCAGCAGGGCCGCGAGCGGTGCCGGCCAGGCCCGGGTCACGCCTCCGCCTCCACCACCTCGAACCGGCTCATACAGCCGCGCTCGGCGAATTCGCTCTGATGCGCGTGGAACATGTAGGAGCCGGGTTCGTGGTCGCGGAAGTGGAATTCGAGGATGCCCCGCTGGCCCTGGCACTGCATCACCGTGTCGACGGTGCGCAGCGTCGGCTCCAGCGTCGTGCCGTGATCGTAGTAGTCGAAGAAGTTGCCGTGCAGGTGAAAGGAATTGATCGGGTCGAACTCGGTCAGGTTGACGAGATAGATCCGCACCGGCCGGTGTTTCTCGATACGGATCGGCCGCTGCATGTAGGCGAAGGGGATGGTGTTGACGGCGTAGAACTCGTTCTCCTCGTCGAAATTGGTGTCGAACCCGTTCATCACCATGACGAACTCCTGCCATTCCGCATGCTCCCCGGTGCCGGGGAGACGCGAACGCGCGACCGCCTCCCGGCCCGGATGACGTGCCGGGTCCGGATCGACGATGAACACCCCGTAGAGCCCCTGGTGCAGGTGCCGCTTCAGCGGCAGCGAATGGCAGTGATAGAGGTGGCAGCCGAACGGCTTCGCCTCGAACTCGTAGACGAACGTCTCGCCGGGCATCGCCTCGCCGGCGCCCGGCACACCGTCCATGCGGGCGGAGTGGATGCCGTGGAAGTGCATCGTGTGCGGCATGGTGCCGGCGTTGGTGAAGCGGATGCGCACGATGTCGCCCTCGGTCGCGCGCAGGGTCGGTCCGGGCACGCGGCCTTCGTAGGTCCAGGCCAGGAAGAACACGCCCGGGGCGATCTCGATCTCGCGGTCGACCGCGGTGACCGCGAACTCGCGCAGGATGCGCCCGTCCGGCAGCCGCGACACCACGCCGGTGTCGAAATCGGTCAGGATATCGTGCGGATCGAAGCCGTTCGCGGCATGGTCGACTTCGCCCACGGTTCCCATGCCGTCGTGCCGGAGACCGGCATTGACAGCACCTGCGCCGCCGTGCCCGGCCGCCGCGGCCCGTCCGGCCAGCGCGAGCAGCCAGGCACCGGCACCGCCCGCGGCGAGAAAGCCGCGCCGGGCCACCGCCGCACGCTTCGCTCCGCCGCGCCACCTGCCAGCGAACATGATCGTGCACCGTTGCCGATCGGGGTCCGGCGCAAGAATGAAGCCTTGGCTACATTTCTGTCAAGAGACCCGATCGGCTTTCACGCGCGGCCGTCTCTGCCCTCCCCGCCTTCCAGCGCTTCGAACAGTTCGACGAGCTGGCGCGTCGCCGCGACATCGTGCACCCGAAGGAGCGTGACCCCGGATCCGAGCGCCTCCCACGCCGCCCCGAGCGAGGCCGGCAGACGCTCGTCCGGTCGGAAGCCGCGTTCGAGACGGGCCGTCAGCCCCTTGCGCGAGGCCCCGAGCACGAGCGGCACGCCGAGACCGTGGAACAGGCCGAGACGCCTCAGGATCGCGAGATTGTGCGGTTCCTTCTTGGCGAAACCGAGGCCCGGATCGGCGAGCAGGCGGTCGTCCGGCACACCCGCGGCCCGCGCGCGGGCGAGCATGGCTTCGAGCTCGAGGAAACATTCGAGCGCAGGGTCGCGATAGACCGGCCTGAGGTTCATGGTCGCCGGCTCGCCGCGGCTGTGGGTGAGGACGAGAAAAGCGCCCGCCCGGGCGACGACGTCGGCGAGCGCCGGATCGTGGCGCAGCCCGCTCACATCGTTCACCATCCGCGCACCGGCGGCGAGCGCCGCTTCGGCGACGGATGCCTTGCGGGTGTCCACCGAAACGAACACGCCCTCCCGTGCGAGCCGCTCCACCACCGGCAGGACGCGCGCGAGCTCCTCCTCCGCCGGCACCGCCCGGCTCCCCGGGCGGGTCGATTCGCCGCCGACGTCGACGATGTCCGCTCCGGCCGCGACGAGCGCCAGGCCCGCTTCGACGGCGGCATCGGCGGTCGCGTGACGGCCGCCGTCGGAGAAGCTGTCGGGTGTGACGTTGAGGATGCCCATGATCCGCGGGCGGTCGAAGGGCGCCGGGCGCGCCGCCTGCAGTGCCGCGAGCGGCTTAACGAGCGCCGGATCGTCCCGGACGGCGGCAGGAGGCCGCGGCAGGCGCCGGCCGAATGCCGCGTCGTCGGTTGCGACTGCCGCGAACAGGCTGCAGGCGAACCGTCCGCCGAGGACCGGCAGCGCCGCGCCGGCTTCGGCCAGGCTCCGCCCTTCCGCGCCGGGGTGCAGGGCGAGCGGTTCGAGGAGGAGGCGGCTCAAGGCGTACCGGCCCGTCGCCGGCCTCCCCGCCGTGCCGGTACCAGGAGCTCGCCCGCGCCCCCGACCGAAGCGCAGCCCGCGAACCGCCGCATGCGGCCCGCCGGCACGGGGTCGATCCCCGCTTCCGCGCGCAGGTAGCGTGAGAGCAGGGCGAGCCAGAGGAAGTCGTGCGCACCGTCGTCGCGGAAGGTCGGCGGCGCTCCGGCGCCATCCGCGAACAGCAGCGTGCCGCGGCGCATCGAAAGGCCGGGATCGCGGCCGACGGGCCCGGAGACGAGGATGGTGCCGCCGAGCATGAAGGCGCCCGCGAAGGCGCCGATGCCGCCGAGGCCGACGAGCACGCCGCGACGCATGCGGTCGCCCGCCCGCGCCCCGACCGGACCGTCGACGACGACGAGGCCGCCGCGCATGCCGAAGCCGCCGCCGGGCGGCGCGGCACAGGCGAAATCACCGGCGGCACCCCGCACACGGATGCGGCCCGCGACCATGCCGGCAGCGAGGTGATCGCCCGCACTGCCGCGGACCTCGATCTCCGCCCCGGCGAGCCCGGCCCCGAGGTGATCGCCGGCATCCCCCTCGACCAGGATGCGCCCGCGGGCGGCACCGCTCCCGAGATGGCGCAGACGCCGGGCATCGCCCTCGATCACGAGCGTCTCTTCCGGTCCCGGGCCGATCGCGGCGATGTCGCCGAGCGGCAGGCAGCTCGCGCCGCAGACCAGTTCGATCCGCGCGACCTCGGTCTCCGGCCGGCCGAGCAGCGCTTCGGGCTGCAGCGGTGACGCGTCCACCGGACAGGGCAGCGGTTGCCGCAGACGCAGGACGAGGCCGCTCACGCCAGCACCTCGCGCAGATGGAAGTGATGCGGTCCCAGCTTGCCACCGTAGTTGCCAGCGTCGATGGCGACCACGCCGCTGCGCCTGCCGCCCGCGCAGGCGGCGAGGATGCCGGCCCGCATCGCCGCGGCGATCGCTGCGGCATCGAGGCCGTCGATCACGATCTCGAGGACGGAGCCGACCCCGGGCGGCAGCGCCGTGCGTCCGACCCGGCCGCGCAGGGTCGGGCAGTAGGCGTCGTTCGTGGAGGCCGGAAGCTTGCGGTATTTCGAGCCGACCTTGGAGCCCGAGCGCACCACGCCGCCCGGGAAGGGCAGCACGATGCCGGGGAGCCCGGCCATGGCCGCGACCGCCCGCTCCGCCGCCCGCCGTGCCGCCACCGGATCGCGCGCGAGGATCAGGAAATTGCCGCCGCCGATGCCGGGGGCGAGACCGGTGTCGTGTTCGCACACGAACTCGCCCTCCATCACCGGGATCCGCCAGAAGCGGCGATCGCCCAGCTTTTTCGCGATCTGGTGGCCGTCGCCGAAGAACCGGAGGCTCCTGCCGAGCGGCAGCCGTTCACCGCCGTCGATGCCGGCGTAGCAGGCGGTGGTCGGGCAGGTCAGGATGCACTGGCCGACCCGGGCGACGAGCTGGCTCTCGAGCGTGCGGCGTGACATGGCGAAGAACAGTAGCGCCACCCCGGGGCGCCCGTCGGGGGTCCCGGAAGGTTCGAGCCATCGTTCGATACCGGCTTCGACGCCGCAGGCGATCACCGAGGTGGCAAAGCCCGTGGCGGCGCGGGCCGCCGCCTCGAGCCAGCGGCGGTCGGCGGCGGTGACGAGGATGCGCGTCGCCCGCATCGGGAAGGCTTCCGCGAAGCTGTCGCGGATCTCGACGCCGTCGATGTCCACTTCACGCCTCCCGCTGCGGCGCCGGTTCGAGTTCGCCGAGACGGCGGGCGACCGCCCGCTCCAGCTCCTCCACGGTCTCGACGACGGTGGTGCGCTCGAAGCGCCGCAGCCGCTCCGTGTTGTCGAGATCGACGGCGCGCGGATAGACGGTCACCGTCCGGTCCGGCGCCGCGGTCACGTGCACGGGCTTCGTGTCGCAGGCGTAGACGATGATCGGCAGGCGGCACTTGCCGGCCTGGGCGAAGACGTTGGTGACGAGCGTGTCGGAGATGCCGAGGACGCATTTCGCGACCGTGTTCGAACTCGCGGGCGCGACCACGAGCGTGTGGTACCAGCCCTTGTAGAAGCGGCCGACGGGCGCGGCCGACGCGGTCGTGTCCCGGATGACCCGGACCTCGGGCGGGAAGGGCCGACGGTCGCGGGTGTACATCCAGATCACCTCGGCCGCCGCCTTCGAGACGAAGACATCGACCTCGCCGAGCCGGCGGATGATGTCGAGACAGGCGAGGAAGTCGTGGCCGGAGCCGGTGAGCGCCCAGGCGAGCCGCGGCCGGCGCGGCGCATCTTCCGCCTCCTCGGCGGCGAAGGCGTCTTCCGGGCGTTCGCTCAAGCCTCTTCTCCCGCGACCAGAGGGCGGAAGCGTTCGGGTTCGTCCTCGGCGAGGATATGGACGGGGCAGGCGAGCCCTTCCAGAAAGCGCGGGAAGGCCGGATCGACCACCCCTTCCTGCGCGGCCCGGAGCGGATCGCGCGGCGGCCGGCCGCGCTTGACGACGACCACGGCGGCGGCCCCGATTGTCCGCGCGAACCAGAGGGCGAGACTGTCCGAGGTCACCTCCCAGCTCGCCGGGAGATCCGTGGCGTCTGCCGCGAGCGCGAAGGGAAGCCAGACGCCGCCGCCGCGCCGCGCCGCGACCCGGGCGATCTCGGCGTGCCGCGCGACCGGCCGCAGCCGGGGTTCGAGGTCGGCGAGCAGCAGTCCCGTCTGCTCCATGGCAAGGATCGCCATGCGATGGGCGGCGAGGTCGGAAAAGCCGAGCCGCCCCTGGGTCTCGCGCACGGCATCGGCGAACGGGCCGCCTCCCGGCACCACGAGCCGCGCGACCGGAGCGGCCGCCGCCACCGCTTCGAGCCACGCCCGCAGCTGCGGCGAGCCGAGCAGGCTGCCGCCGAGCCGGACCACCACCGGTGCCGGCCCGGGTTCAGGCCGTGCCCCGGAGCGCATGGCGCACGACCGGTCCGTGCCGCGCGAGCTCCGCCGCGGCGATCGCGAAATTCTCGACCCGCAGGTCGCGATAGCGCTCGAAGAAGCGCCGCACTTCGGCGGAGGGGCCGTCGCCCGCGAGCGCGAGCAGATGGGTGCCGCCACGCACGCCGGCGGCTCCCGGCAGAAGGACGCCGTCGCGCACGACCGGCTCGCCGCGCCGGAGCACGAGCCGCGGATGCGCGAACATGCGCTCGCGGTCGGGGTCGTCGGCATAGACGGTGACGTCCGCGACCGCACCCGGCCCGAGATGGCCGTGCTCCTTCTCGATGCCGAGCAGCTTCGCGGGCCCGGCGCGGGTCAGGATGGCGATCTCGTAGAGCGAATATTCGCGCCGGATCGAAGGCAGGATCGAGAGCTCGCGCGCGGCCGGGTGCAGCCGCCCGAACATCGCCATGCGGAAGTCGCGGTCCATCAGCAACCGCACGAGATGGGGGTATGTCGTGAACGGCGCGCCGTTCGGATGGTCGGTCGTGAGCACCACCCGCCAGGGGTCCTCCACGAGGAGGAACAGTTCGAGGCCGATCGCCCACTGCAGCGCGTTGACGAAATTGCGATCGCGGTAGCGCATCGGCATGACGCCGCAGCCCGCCTCGCATTCGATGTCCATGAACACGCCGCGGCGGGGTCGCGCGTGCGGCAGGTTCGCGAACTGCCGCATGGTGTCGCCGGAGGCCGTCACGGTCTGGCCGAACATGACCTGGCCGACGTCCAGGCTGACGTTCGGGCTCGCGTTCACGAGCTCCGCGATCTCCGGCGCTCCGCTCGAGAAGCCCCGCTTGCCCTCCGTGCCGTAGCTGTGGAACTGCAGGTGCGTGAGGTGGATCCGCCGGCCCTCCATGGCGCGGATGGTGGCGAGCGTGGAATCGCGGCTTCCGGGAGCGCCGAGGTTGCAGCCGTGGACATGGATCGGATGCGGCACGCCGAGGGACTCCACGGCATCCGCGAGCGCCTGCAGGATGCGCCTCGGCGTCACCCCCCAGAAGGGGCCGGGCTCGTCCGGATCGAGCCGGCGGCCGTTCCACTTGAAGGCGGCGATGCCGCCCGGATTGACGATCTTGACGGCGATCGCGCCGGCCGCGGCGAGCGTCCAGGCGACGAGGTCGCGGATCGCGGCCGGACTCTCGCCCTTCGCGAGCCAGGAGAGCAGCAGCTCGTCCGAGCCCAGCAGCACGTAGGCGCCGCGGTCGAGGAGCGGGATGTCGGCCATCTCCTCGTGGGCGTGGCGGGCGTTCGCGGCCAGCATCGCCGGCTCGAACGCCATGGTGTAGCCGAGCCGCGCATAGGCGTAGCCGGTCGTCGCCGCCGAGGGCGTGGCATGGCCCGAGCCGGCGCGGCAGAGCCCGTCCGGACCGTGGCGGTGCTCGCGGTGGTCTTCCGCCATCAGCTGGCGGGCAATGTTCATCTTGCCGCCGGCGATGTGGCTGTGCATGTCGATGCCGCCCGCCATCACCACGCAGCCGCGCAGGTCGATCACCTCGTCGGCGCGGCCGTCCGCCGGCGGCGCCACGATCCGCCCGTCTTCGATCCAGAGATCGCCGGTCTCGCCGTCGATGCCGCGCAGCGGATCGACGATCCGACCGCCTTCGAGCCTGCGTCTCACCACGCCCGCCCCGGTTCGCCCCGCGCGCAGCTAGCACGCGGAGGCGCCCGGACCAAGGGGACAGGGACGATCGCTCAGCCGACGGTGAGGGTGAGCTCGATCCTCCGGTTGCGCGCCCGCGACGCCTCGTCGCGGTTCGGGACGAGCGGGCGGGTATCGGCGAAGCCCGCGACCATCAGCCGGTCGCGCGGGAAACCGAGCTCGACCAGATAGTCCGCGACCGCCGCCGCCCGCGCCGCCGAGAGCTCCCAGTTGTTGCGGAACCGCCCGCGGACCACCGGCAGATCGTCGGTGTGTCCGTCGATGCGGAGCACCCAGGGGACATCGCGGGGCAGGGAATCGATCGCCTGCCCGAGACGCAGCGCCACCGCGGCGAGCTGCGCCCGCCCGCTCGCGGTGAGCTCGGCCCGACCGGACTCGAACAGGAGCCCGGTCTCGACCACGATGCGCCCGTCCTGCACGAACGGAATGTCGGCGCCGCCGGGCAGGTTCGCGAGGATCGCCGCCCGCCCCCGCGCCTCCCGCTCGGCGGCCGCCCGGGCCGCCGCCTGCAGGGCGGGTGCGACCGGCCGGGCCGATGCCTCGATCTGCCGCCCGACCTCCTCTCCCGGAAGCGGAAGCCCGGCCTCTTCGAGCCTGCGCAGGAGCGCCTCGCGCTGCGCTTCCAGCACGGCGGCCTGCCGTCCGAGGGCCTCGAGCCGGGTGACGGTGTCCTGCAACGCGCGATCGCGCTCGGCGAGCTCCTGCCGCAGCGCCGCGAGCTGCGCCGCCTGGGCGTCGAGCCGCCGCTGCAGTTCCTCCGCTCCCGGTGCGGTGGCCACGAGCGGCGCTGCCGACTCCTCCGACCTGAGGGCGACGAGCGCCCGCACGCGCTCGGTCTCCGCCCGGGCATCGGCGAGCTCGCGCGTCCGCGCTTCGAGTTCCGCTGCGAGCCGATCACGTGCGGCCTCCAGCTCCGCGACCCGGCGCCCGAGCGCGTCGCGCTCTGCGGCCATCCGTGCCAGCTCGTCCTTCGCGGCCGCCAGCGCCTGTTCGAGCTCCGCCGTCCGCTGCGCGAGCTCCGCCTCGCGTGCCCGCAGGCTGTTCCCGAGCTGCGCCACCTGCGCCTCGAGCTCCGCGACCCGCTCCTCCAGGGCAGTCCGCTCCGCCGCGAGGGCCTGCGAAGCCTGTGCCGCCTGCGCCCGCTCGCGTTCCAGACGCGCGAGCTGCTCCCGCAGCGAGGCGAGTTCGCGCTGCAGCGCCGCCCGCTCCTCCGCCACGCTGCCCGCCGGCTGCTGCGCCTGCGCGAGCTGCTCCCGGGCCTGCGCCACCTGCGCCTCGAGCTCCGCGACCCGCGCCCGGGCGGCGTCGCGCTCCTGCACGAGCGCGGCGACCTGTTCGCCGCTCTCTGTCCGGGCCTGTTCCAGCTCACGGAGACGCGCCCCGGATTCGGCGAGGCGCGCCGCGAGCTCCTCGCGCTCCCGGCGCACCGCACCGAGTTCGGCTTCGAGCCGGCTGCGTGCGGCCTCGCGCTCCCCGAGCGCCGACCGCAACTGGTCGCGCTGCGCGCGGAGCGCTTCGAGCTCGCCCTCCAGTTCCGCGACCCGCGCCCCGAGCTCCTCGGCCGTGCTGCGGGCCTCGCCCGCCGCCGCCGGCGCCTGTTCGAGCGCGGCGAGGCGCGCTTCGAGCGCCGCCAGCCGGTCGGCGAGCCGGTCCCGCTCGGCCGTTGCCGCCGCGAGCCGGGTCGTGAGCTCCGCTTCGGCGCTTCGGGCTCCCTCGAGCTCGGCCGCGAGCCGGTCGCGTTCGGACGCGAGCTCGTCCCGCTCCGAGACAAGAGCGTCGCGCTGCGACGCGAGCGCAGCGGTCTCCTCCCGGGCGGCGGCGAGCATCCGTTCGAGCTCCGCGATGCGGGATTCGAGTGCCGTCGCCCGCTCGCGCAGCGCCGCGAGTTCGCCCGCGGTCCGTTCCGCCGCGGCCCGCGCCTCGCTCGCCGCCTGTTCGAGTTTGGCCGAGCGCTCCTGCGCCGTCTGCAGCTCGCTCCGCAGTCGCTCGACCTCGGCGGTCGCGTCGGCGAGCGCAGCCCCGAGCTCGCGGGCCTGCGCTTCGGCCGCATCGCGCGCCTGCGTCAGCTCTTCGATGGTCGCCCGCGCTGCGGAGAGCTCCCGCTGCAGACCGTCGCGTTCGCCGACCAGCGCCGCAATCCGCTGCTCGCTCCGGGCGAGCTCGCCCCGCAGGGCCTCGAGTTCGCGCGCGAACCGGTCGCGCTCCGCCGTCGCCGCCCCGAGCGCGGCAGCCGTGCCGGAAAGCCGCGCGGCCAGCGACTGGCGCTCGGTCTCCGCCGCCGACAGCGCCATCTCCAGCCGCGCCTTCTCCTGCGCGAGCGCGTCGCGCCCGGCCGTGGCCGCAGCCAGCGCATCTTCGAGTTCGGCGATCCGCGCTTCGCGTGCCGCGAGCGCGTCACGCGCCGAAGCCAGCTCGCCTTCGAGCGCCTCGATGCGCGAGCGGGCCGAAGCGAGTTCCTGCTGCAACGCCGCGGCCTCGTCGGTCTTCGCCGCGAGTTCCTGCCCGAGCGCGTTCGCCCGCTCCCCTGCCGCCGCGAGCTGCTGCTCCAGCTCCGCGACCCGCGCGAGCGCCGCGTCCCGCGTCCCTTCGAGCTCGGCGATGCGGGCACGCGCCGCTTCCAGCTCCTGCGCGAGCCGGTCGCGTTCGGCCGTGAGCCTGCCGACCTCGTCCGCGCGTGCCGCCTTTTCGGCCTCGAGCGCCCGTTCGACCTCCTCGAGCCGCTTCGCCGCCTCGGCGAGCGCGCTCGTGCGCGCGATCAGCGCCGACGGCTCGGCGAGTTCCTCCTCCGGCGCGCCGACGGCGGTGGCCAGCCCCCGCAGCGCCTCCTCCTTCTCGGAGAGAAGCTGGTAGCCATACCCGGCGAGGCCGACGCCGACCAGGAGCGGGACCAGGAGGACGAGCCAGGTGCGGCGGCGGTTGCGCGCCTCCCACTGTTCGAGATGGCTCTGCAGTTCGTCGAGGCGGTCGGGCATGATCGATCCGTCCGTTCAGTCGGCGAAGCGGTAGAGGCGATCGAAGAGGCGGTGCAGCCGCGCCGCACCCTCGGGTCCGGCGGTGGCGACGAGTTCGTCCCACTCCTCGCGCAGCACCCCGAGGCCCTGGATGCGGTCGCGGCGCTCGGCGATCTCGCGCGAGGGCACCGCGGCGAGCGCGAGGAGGAAGACGCCGAGGGCGAAGAGCGGATAGACGACGGGGCCGGAGACCAGCGCCGCCCCGGCCAGCGACAGCAGGCCGAGGACCGCGAGCAGGACCAGGAGCATCCGGTGGAAGCGCACGGCCTCGCGATGGACCGCGACGAGCCCGTCGAACGGCGGACGTCCGGCCTGCCCCTCATCGGCGTTCGATGGCACCGGCTCCCTCCCTCCACTCCGGCGGAACCTCCGGGTTTGTGCCGACTTTGCGGCCCGAAATCAATCGTCCGGCTGCCCCGGCGGAGAGCTCGCGGCGGGACTTGCGCAGCGGCCACGGACGCGGCACAGCCACGGGGCGTCGACGGGGAGGTCCGGACGTGACGAAGGCGACGGCAGCCATTCCACGCCGCAGCATCGGCGGGCTCGGGGTGACCGAGCTCGGTTTCGGCGGTGCCAGCATCGGCGGCATCTTCGAGGAGGTCCCGGACGAGCGGGCGCGCGCCACGGTGGCGGCCGCGATTGCAGCCGGCATCCGCTTCTTCGACACCGCCCCGCTCTACGGCTACGGCCGTTCGGAACACTGCACGGGCGACGTCCTGCGCTGGCTGCCGCGCGAAGAGATCGTGCTCTCGACCAAGGTCGGACGGCTGCTCCGGCCGCGCACCCGGCCGCAGGATCCGGCCGACACCTGGAAGAAGCCGTTTCCCTTCGAGGTGGTCTGGGACTTCTCCTACGACGGCGTGATGCGTTCCTTCGAGGACAGCCTGCAGCGGCTCGGCATGGACCAGATCGACATCCTGCTGCTGCACGACATCGGCGCCTTCACCCACGGGCCCGAACGCCATCCGGAACTGATGCGCATCGCCATGACGGGCGGGCTGCGCGCCCTCGAAGAGCTGAAGCGCGCCGGGCGGATCGCCGCCATCGGCCTCGGCGTCAACGAATGGCAGGTCTGCCGCGAGGCGCTCGACCACGGCGATTTCGACGTCTTCCTGCTCGCCGGGCGCTACACGCTGCTCGAACAGGAGCCCGTCGAAACGTTCTTTCCGGAATGCCGCCGGCGCGGCGTGAAGATCGTGGTCGGCGGCCCGTTCAACTCCGGCCTGCTGGTCGGGCGGCAGTTCTGGAACTACGCTCCGGCCCCGCCCGAGGTCGTCGCGCGGGCCCGGGCGATCGACCGGGTGTGCCGCGACCACGGCGTGCCGCTGCCGGCCGCGGCGCTCCGCTTCCCCCTGTTCGAACCGCTCGTCGCCTCGGTGATCCCCGGGCCGCGGAGCCCGGAGGAACTGGACCAGATCCTCGGCTGGTACCGGACCGACATTCCGGCGGCGTTGTGGCGCGATCTGCAGACGGCCGGACTCCTGCATCCGGAAGCCGCGATCCCGGAGGACGAGGCGGGAGAGGACCGATGACGGCCCTGATCGACTCCCACCAGCACTTCTGGGCGGTGGCGCGCGGCGACTACGGCTGGCTCGTGCCCGAGGTCGGCCGCATCTACCGCGATTACGGACCCGACGATCTGCTGCCGCATCTGCGGGCCTGCGGCGTCGACGGTACGGTGCTCGTCCAGGCGGCGCCGACGGTGGCGGAAACGGAATACCTCCTCGACATCGCCGACCGCACGCCCTGGGTGCTCGGCGTCGTCGGCTGGATCGACTTCGAGGCGGCCGATGCCGCCTCGCAGATCGACCGGCTCGCGGCGCGTCCGAAGCTCCGCGGCATCCGCCCCATGATCCAGGACATCCCGGACGACGACTGGATGCTGCGGCCGGAATTCGCCCCGGTCTTCCGGCACATCGCGGCGTCGGGGCTCGCGTTCGACGCGCTCGTCCATCCGCGCCACCTGCCGCGTCTGCTGCGGCTTCTGGGCCGGTATCCGGATCTGCGCTGCGTCGTCGACCACTGCGCCAAGCCGCGGATCGCCGAAGGATCGTTCGAACCCTGGGCCACGGACATCGCCCGCATCGCCCGCGAGACGGCGGCCTTCTGCAAGATCTCCGGGCTCGCGACCGAGGCCGGGCCCGGCTGGAGCGCCGACATGCTGCGGCCCTACGTGGAGCAGGTGCTGGAGGTGTTCGGGCCGGAGCGCTGCATGTGGGGCTCCGACTGGCCCGTGCTCGAGAACGTCGGCAGCTACGAGGCCTGGCACGCCGCCGCCCGCGAGCTGCTCGCGGGGCTGGATGCCGCCGCCCGGGCCGCCGTCTTCGGCGGCAACGCCGCCGCTTTCTACGGGCTCGACACGGCCGGGATCGCGGCAGGAAACGCGCCGCCCTCCGGGGGATCGTCCGGGTAGCGGACGCCGACCAGACAGAGCCCGCCGGGCGGCGCGGTCGGCCCGGCGGCGCGCCGGTCACGCGCTTCCAGCACCTCGCCGACCCAGGCGACGGGGCGCCGCCCGTCTCCGACCATCACCAGCGTCCCGACCATGTTGCGCACCTGGTGATGGAGGAAGGAGCGGGCCGCCGCGTGGATCTCGACGACATCGCCGCTGCGGCAGACGAACAGCCGCGACAGCGTCTTCACCGGTGAGGCCGCCTGGCACTCGGCGTCGCGGAAGCTCGAGAAATCGTGCCGGCCGACGAGCAGCCGCGCCGCCTCCTGCATGAGCACCTCGTCGAGCGGCCGCACGATGTGCCAGACGCGCCCGCGGTCGAGGGCCGGCGGCGCCCGCCGGTTCAGGATCCGGTAGACGTAGCGGCGCTCGATGGCCGAGAACCGCGCATGGAAGGCTTCGCCCACGGCCCGGACGTCGAGGACCGAGACCGGATGCGGCCGGAGATGGGCGTTGAGCGCGCCCAGCACCCGTTCGGGCGGAAGGTCGCGGGCGAGATCGACATGGGCGACCTGGCCCGTGGCGTGCACGCCGGCATCGGTGCGTCCGGCGGCGACCACGCCCGTGCGCTCGCCGCTGAAGGCGAGCACCGCCTCTTCGAGCGCCTGCTGGACCGAGAGCCCGGTCGTCTGCCGCTGCCAGCCGACGAAGGCGCCACCGTCGTATTCGAGCAGCAGCCGGTAGCGCGGCATGGCTCAGCCGAGCCTCGACCCCGGCGGGATCGGAAAGCCGCGCTGCAGCGCTTCGGCATCGAGCGCCTTTCGCCCCTGGCGCTGGATGCGCAGGATCGCGAGCGCCCCCTCGCCGCAGGCGACGACCAGCGGCAGGGCGATCACCGTTCCCGGTTCGGCACCGGGATCGCCCGCCACCACATCGGCCTCCAGCACACGCAGCCGTTCGCCCCGATACGCGAACCAGCATCCGGGCCAGGGATCGAAGGCGCGGATCCTGCGTTCGAGCAGCGCCGCCGGGGCCCGGAAGTCGAGATGGCCCTCCTCCCTGCGGACTTTGGCGGCATAGCTCGCGCCCTCTCCGGGCTGCGGCACCGGGCGGATGCGGCCCGAAGCGTAGCCGTCCAGCACCTCGACCACATGCGCCGCGGCGAGGGCCGCGAGCTCGTCGTGCAGCTCCGGCGCCCGGATCTTCGGGCGGATCGGATGCTCGTGGACGGCGAGCAGCGGGCCCGTGTCGATGCCCTCGTCCATGAGGAAGAAGGACACGCCCGTCACCGTGTCGCCGGCTTCGATCGCCCGCTGGATCGGTGCGGCACCCCGCCAGCGCGGCAGCTTGGAGCCGTGGATGTTGACGCAGCCGAGCCGCGGCGCGTCGAGCACCGGACGCGGCAGGATCAGGCCGTAGGCGGCAACGAGCGCGAGATCCGCCCCGAGCGCCGCGAACGCCGCCTGCTCCTCGGATCCGCGCAGGCTCCCGGGCGTGCGGATCTCGCCGATGCCGAGGCGGAGCGCGGCCTCGTGCACCGGGGTCCGACGTTCGGCCCAGCCGCGGCCGGCCGGGCGGGGCGGCTGGGTGTAGACCGCGCGGATCGCGAACCCCTCGCGGACGAGCCGTTCGAGTGCCGGCACGCCGAAGGGGCTCGTGCCCATGAAGACGAGGGCCGGACGGCCGGCCATCTCAGGCGCTGGCCCGGACGCGCCGCGCCTTGGCGAGCCGCCGCAGGATGATGTTGCGCTTGAGCGGCGAGAGGTGGTCGACGAACAGGATGCCGTCGAGATGGTCGATCTCGTGCTGCAGGCAGCGCGCGAGCAGCCCCTCGGCGCGAAGCGTCCGCGCCTCGCCGTGCTCGTCGAGATAGGCGACCTCGACCGCATCCGGCCGCTTCACCTCCGCGTACTGGTCGGGAAGGCTGAGGCAACCCTCCTCCGCCACCACGAGACGGTCGGACTTCCAGATCGGGCGGGGATCGACGAGCCGCAGCGGCGCGTTCTTCCCTTCGCTCACGTCGATCACCACGATCCGCTTCGAGACCCCGACCTGCGGCGCCGCGAGACCGATCCCCGGAGCCGCGTACATGGTCTCGAGCATGTCGTCCATGAGCCGGCGGATGTCGTCGTCGACGGGCCCGACGGGCTCCGCCCGGCGCTTCAGGATCGGATTCGGATATTCGAGGATGCGCAGGATGGCCATCGGTCGGGATCTGTGCTGGCGGATGGTGTCAGGCGACCGGCTGACGGGCGCGGAGCGCCGCTTCGAGCGTGCCCTCGTCGAGATATTCGAGCTCGCCGCCCACGGGCACCCCCTGCGCGAGCCGGGTCAGCCGGCAGCCGAAGGGCTTCAGCCGCTCCGCGAGATAGTGTGCGGTGGTCTGGCCTTCCACCGTGGCGCCGAGCCCGAGGATCACCTCCTCGACCCCCCCTTCCGCCACCCGCGCGACGAGGGTGGCGATGCCGAGTTCGTCCGGACCGATCCGGTCGATCGCCGAGAGCGTGCCGCCGAGCACGTGGTACAGGCCACGATAGCTGCCGGCGCGTTCCATCGCCCAGAGATCCTCGACGTCCTCGACCACGAACAGGACCCGCCGGTCGCGTTCGGGATCGCTGCAGACGGCGCAGGGATCGCGGCTGTCGAGATTGCGGCAGATGCGGCAGCGGGTCACCGTCGTGGCGCAGGCCTCGAGCGCGTCGACGAGCGGCCGCAGCAGCAGATCGGGGCGCTTGAGCATGGCCAGCGCGGCGCGCCGGGCAGAGCGCGGTCCGAGACCCGGCAGGCGCGCGAGCAGGCGGATCAGCCGTTCGATCTCGACCGCGGCCACGGGCGTCTCAGAACGGCAGCTTCATGCCGGGCGGCAGCGGCAGACCGCCGGTGATCCGGCCCATCTCCTGCTGCAGCGCCGCTTCGAGCCGGCTGCGGGCATCGGCGTGGGCGGCGACGATCAGGTCCTCGAGGACCTCGACTTCCTCGGGATCGACGAGGGATCTGTCGATCTTCACCGCCTGCAGCCCGCCCCTGCCGTCGAGGGTGACGCGGACGAGCCCGCCGCCCGACGCCCCCTCGATGCGCATCTCCGCCAGCTTCTCCTGCATCTCGGCCATGCGCTGCTGGAGCTTCTGGGCTTCCTTCAGCATGCTGGTCAGGTTCTTCATGGTTCACCCGTGGGCTGGTTCGGGGGGTCGTCGAGCGGCTCGATATCGACGATGGTGGCGCCGGGAAAGGTCTCGAGCGCGCGGCGCACCACCGGATCGTCGCGCACCGCCTCGAGGCGGGCCCGTTTGCGGGCCCGTTCCTCCTCGGCCAGCGTCGGCCGGCTCCGGTCGTGACCGACCACCACCATCCAGCGGCCGCCGAGATGCCGTTCGAGGAAGCTGCCGAGCCGGTTCGGGAGATCGGCGACGGGGCCCGGATCGAGGGCGATCTCGATGCGCCCGGGCTCGAAGCGCACCGGGTGCGCCCGCTCCCGCACGGCCGCCGCGAGCAGCGGTTCGCCGGCATCGGCGAGCATGCGGACGAGTCCGCGCAGATCCTGCACCACCGGCCGCGCCACCGCGCGCGGCGCCACCGCCGCCTGCGCCTGCGGTGCCCCTTTCGGTGCCGGACCGGAAGCCGTCGCGGCAACCGGTGTCGTGCGCTCCGCACGCGCGTCCGTCGCCGGCGCCGCGCCGAAGAGATCGGGCGCGGCGGGTGCGCCCCGCACCGCCGTGCCGGCGCCCGCTCCACCCCGCAGCAGCCGCACGAGCTCGGCCGGCGGCGGCAGGTCGCTCACGCAGGTGAGCCGCACGAGCAGCATTTCCGCCGCCACCCTCGGATCGGGGGCGAGACCGATCTCGGCGAGCCCCTTGAGCAGCATCTGCCACAGCCGCTGCAGGACCGGGTGCGACAGCTCCGCCGCGAGACGCCCGGCCCGGGCCGCGGCCTCGCTCCCGAACGGCACCGCCTCGGCTGCGGCCGCATCACCGAGGGAGATGCGGGTGAGCCAGTGGGTGATGTCGAGCAGGTCGCGCACCACCGCCGCCGGATCGGCGCCGAGCGCGTAGAGCTCGTCGAACAGGGCCACCGCCTCCGCCGCCCGGCCGCGCACCAGGTGTTCGAAGAGGTCGAACAGCCGGGTGCGGTCGGCGAGCCCGAGCATGGCCTCGACATCGGCGGCCCGCACCGGCCCGGCCGCGGTGGTCGCGGCCTGGTCGAGGAGCGAGAGGGCATCGCGGACGGAACCTTCCGCCGCCCGCGCGATCAGCGCCAGCGCGCGCTCCTCCGCCTCGATCCCCTCGCGCGCGCAGATCCCCTGCAGATGCGCGACGAGACGCGCCGGCTCGACGCGCCGGAGGTCGAAGCGCTGGCAGCGCGACAGCACGGTCACGGGAACCTTGCGGACCTCGGTGGTCGCGAACACGAACTTGACGTGCGGCGGCGGCTCCTCGACCGTCTTCAGCAGCGAGTTCCAGGCCTTCTCCGACAGCATGTGCACTTCGTCGAAGATGTAGACCTTGAACCGCGAGGCGGCGGGCGCGTACTGCACGCCCTCGACGATCTCCTGGATGTCGTCCTTGCCGGTGTGCGAGGCGGCGTCGGTCTCGATCACGTCGAGCGAGCGGTCCTCGGCGATCGCCCGGCAGCTCGCGCAGACGCCGCAGGGCTCCGGCGTCGGCCCGCCGCTGCCGTCCGGGCCTGTGCAGTTGAGACCGCGGGCGATGATGCGCGCGGTCGTGGTCTTGCCGACGCCGCGGATGCCGGAGAGCAGGAAGGCATGGGCGATCCGGCCCGTGGCGAAGGCCTGCGAGAGGGTGCGCACGAGCGCGTCCTGGCCCACGAGCTCCGAGAGCTTCTGCGGCCGGTAGGCGCGCGCCAGAACGCGATAGGTCGGACCGGGAGGGGACGTCACGGGACCTGTCGGGGCATCTGCGGGCGGAAGACTGGTGTGCGACCCGGCACCGACCCCGTTACGGCTGCTCCCTTCCGGGCCTGACCGGGTTGGCGGGCGTACCGTCCGCAACCAGCCTTCCAGCGGCCAATATCGACCGCCCCTCCCGCTTGCGCAAGGGGCGCCGCCGTGCGATCGGGCGGCGGGACCCGAGCCCGAGGGCGGACGTGCCCCGTCGCCCCCTGAACCCGCCGCCGCACGTCTACGACTCGACCGGCCTCGACCGCGCCGCCGAAAGGCGCGGCGACGTGGCGTGGCTCGAGGCCCGCATGGACGATCCGCAAACCCGCGTGCTGCGCCTCGCCGGCCTCGAGGTGCCGGTCGAGGACACGGATGCGGGGCCGCGGCTCGTCTTCGAGCCGGCCACCGGACTCGCGGGTCTGCCGCCCGATCGCTGGCTCTTCCTCGGCCTCTGCGAAGGCACGCCCCTGTTCGCACGGCTCGACCCGGGCGGCGCGGCCGCCCCGGCGCGCTACGTCGAGCTGCGCGAGATCGGAGCGATGCTGCCGCGCACGGAGGCCGGCATCGCCGCCTACGCCCGGGCGCTGGCCCACTGGCACCTGCGACACCGTTTCTGCGGCGCCTGCGGCACGCCGACGCGCGTCGTCCAGGCCGGCCACGTGCGCCGCTGCGAGGCCTGCGGGCTCGAGGTGTTCCCGCGCACCGATCCCGCCATCATCGTGCTCGTGACCTGCGGCGAGGACGCGCTGCTCGCCCGCTCGCCACGCTTTCCCGCCGGCATGTACTCGACGCTCGCGGGCTTCGTGGAGCCGGGCGAGAGCCTCGAAGCGGCCCTCGTGCGCGAGGTGCGCGAGGAGACGGGCGTCGAGGTCCGGGACATCCTCTACCGTTCCTCGCAGCCCTGGCCGTTCCCGCAGTCGCTCATGGTCGGCTTCCGCGCGACGGCGCGGGAGCGGCGGCTCGCCGTGGATCCCGACGAGCTCGAGGACGCGCGCTGGATCCCGCGCGCCGAACTCGCCGATCCGGAACGCTGTCCGGTGCGGCTGCCGCGCGCCGACAGCATCGCCCGCTTCCTGATCGACGAGTGGCTCGTCGAAGGCGGCGGCTAGGGCCGGGATCCGTCCGCGCCGTCCTCCGCGAGGCGGGCGAGCCTGCGCGCCGCGGTGCGGGCGAAGCGCAGGAGCAGCGCACGGCGGCGCGCCGGCGGCAGCGGTCGCGTGCGCGGCTCGCGCCAGACGAGCGCCTCGAAGCGGTCCGCCACCAGCACGCCCTCGCCTTCCGGCAGCAGGTCGAGCGGGAAATCCGGCGCGACAGCGAAGCAGAATCGGTCGGCGAAGGGCAGATACTCCGGCCACTTGCCGTCGGCGCGCAGGTCGGCGGGGCAGGATTTGATCTCGACCGCGGTGAAGCTTCCCGCCGCATCGAGGGCGAGCAGGTCCAGCCGGCGCCCGTTCGCGATCGGGAACTCGACGAGGCAGACCTCGCCGCGCGCGACGAACAGGCGCTCCACACCCCGGCGTATGTCCTCGGCTAGCGCCATGCCCGCGATCTGCCGCCACCTTAACCATCCGTCAACGGATCGCGGTTAGGCTCCGCGGCGGTACCGGGTGCCGCAGGGCCGGCAGGCGGCGCGATGGCTGCGAGGCGGATGGGGTGAGCGGCGGGCTTGCGATGCGGGCGGGGCGGCGGCGGGCGTCGCTGCTCGAGGCCGGGGAACGGGCGGCCGAGGAGCAGCGCCTCGGGCTCGCCGACGTCGAGCGACTCGCGCAGGACCGCAGTCCCGCGACGCGCTCCGAGATCGCACGCAAGTTCGGGGCGCAGTTCGACGAACTGGCGGTGGGCGGCACCTCGGAGCTCGCGAAGGGCGTGCTGCTGCTGCTCGTGCGCGACGTCGCCCGCGAGGTCAGGAAGGCCCTCGCCGAGGCGGTGGCGACGAGCGAGCAGCTGCCGGCCGAGGTGGCATCGCGCCTCGCCCGCGACGAGATCGAGATCGCCCGGCCGATCCTCGAAAACAGCCCGGTGCTGAGCGACGAGGAGCTGATCGACATCGTCCGCACCAATTCGGTGCAGTACGCACTCGCGGTGGCCGGGCGCGAACGGCTGAGCGAGGCGCTCTGCGACGCCCTCGTCGATACCGGCCACGAGCCGGTCGTCGTCCGCGTCGTCGAACACCAGCGCGCCGAGCTCTCGAAGCGCACGCTCCGGCGCATCCTCGAGGAGTTCCGCGACAGCCGCGACGTCACCGACCGGCTGGTGCGCCGCCCGGAGCTGCCGCACGAGCTGGTCTCGGAGCTCGTGTCGCTGATCGGCGACCGGCTCGCCTGGGATCTCGTGCGCACCCGCCGCGTCACCCGCGAGGAGGCGAACCGGATCGTGCAGGCGATCCGCGACCGCGTCGGCATCGGCGCGGTCGCGCACGAGCACGGCGAGCGCGGCCTCGAGCGACACCTCCGGAACCGCTGGCTCGCGGGCGAGCTCGGCCCGGACGATCTGCTCGGCTTCCTGCGCGAGGGCGACATCGCCAGCCTCGAAACCGCGCTCGCGGTCATGGCGCAGCGCGACATCCGCCAGGTGCGCAAGCTGCTCTACAGCGCCGACCGCCGGCGGCTCGCGGCGCTCTGCATCGCCGCCGGCGTCCCGACGCCGCACTATGTCGCGCTGCGCATGGCGCTCGAGCTCGCCGAGAGCTGCGTCGAACAGGGCAGGGAGAAGACCTACAGCAGCGAGGCTCTCGACTTCGTCCGCAACCAGTACGAGAGGCTGAAGCTCGATCCGGAGAAGGTGCAGGAGCTGCTCGACGTCACCTGACGGCGCCGGCCCGGCCGGTGGATGCGGCCGCGCCGGGACGTCCCGGCGTGGCCTCCACGGCTCTTCCACCGAAGGGCCGCGTCGCCGGTCCGGCCGGAGAAACCGGCGCCGGCTCCGGGTGCAAGCCATCGCGCGCCCGCGACGCGGCGTGCCTGGAGTCGGCGCGCCGCACCGGACGGGCTTGATCACGGGAGGGACCCGTCACAACTGGCCGCCGCGGATCCGCGCATTCGGGGAGGACCGGAGTTGCAGCCCGTCGCCGCCATGTCGCGTCTCGGCACCGAGACCGCCTTCGATGTGCTCGCCCGCGCCACGCGCATGGCGCAACAGGGGCGCGACATCGTCAATCTCGGCATCGGCCAGCCCGATTTCCCGACGCCGCCCAACATCGTCGAGGCGGCCGTGAAGGCGCTCAGGGACGGGCACCACGGTTACACGCCGGCGAACGGCATCCTGCCGCTGCGGGAAGCGGTGGCGCAGGACGTGCTGGCCCGGCGCGGGGTCGAGGTCGATCCGGACGACATCGTCATCGTGCCCGGCGGCAAGGTGACGATGTTCTTCGCGATCCTGATGTTCGGCGAACCCGGCGTCGAGATCATGTACCCGGATCCGGGCTTTCCCATCTACCGCTCGATGATCGAGTTCACCGGTGCCACGCCGGTGCCGATCGCGCTCCACGAGGAGAAGGGCTTCGCCTTCTCGGCCGAAGAGGTGCTGGAGCGCATCGGTCCCCGCACCCGCCTCGTGATCGTCAACAGCCCCGCCAACCCCACGGGTGGGGTGGTGCCGAAGGCCGAACTCGACCGTTTCGTCGCCGGGCTCGAGAAGCACCCGCAGGTCGCGGTGCTCTCGGACGAGATCTACGCGCGGATGTGCTACGATGGCGTGCCGCACGCCTCGATGCTGGTCTATCCGGAACTCCGCGACCGGCTGATCCTGCTCGACGGCTGGTCGAAGACCTATGCCATGACCGGCTGGCGGATCGGCTACGGCATCTGGCCGAAGCGCCTCGCGCCGCTCGCGACGCGGCTTGCCATCAACTGCCACTCCTGCGTCAACGCCGCGACCCAGTGGGCGGCGATCGAGGCGCTTTCGGGCCCGCAGGATGCGGTCGACCGGATGGTCGCCGAGTTCGACCGCCGGCGGGAATTCATCGTCCGCGAGCTGAACGGGCTTCCCGGTTTCCGCTGCGTGCGGCCCGGCGGCGCCTTCTACGCCTTTCCGAACATCCGCGCGACGGGCTGGAAGGCCGGGGAACTGCAGGACGCCCTGCTCGAGGCGACCGGCGTGGCGGTGATCGCGGGCACCAGTTTCGGCGTCCACGGCGAGGGCTACCTCCGCTTCTCCTACGCCGCCTCGATCGGGGCGATCGGCGAGGCGGTCGCGCGGATCCGCCGCTTCCTCGAAACCCGTTCGCCTCCGCCCCGGAGTTGAGGTGGCACCGGCTTGTTGCGCCTGCTGCATCCTGCTACGCCACCCTCCGCTTCGGGCCCGACCGCTCTGGGAGAACCGTCGATGTCGGAACCGGTGATCGCACAGAAGGCCCCCTTCCGCGTCGAGGTACAGGAGGGCCGCCCCTACTTCTGGTGTGCCTGCGGCCGAAGCGCGAAGCAGCCCTTCTGCGACGGCTCGCACAAGGGCACCGGCTTCGAGCCCGTCCGCTTCGTCGCCGAAAAAACGGGGGCGGTCTTCCTCTGCGGCTGCAAGCACACCGCGAAGCGGCCGTTCTGCGACGGCACGCACAAGACGCTGTGAGCGGGACGGTGAGCGGACCCGCACTGCGCACTGCGCTCCTCGCGGCGGCCCTTTCCGGCTGCGCCTTCGCGGGTCCGGCGGAACCGCCGCCCGCCTGCCCGAGGGTGGGCTTTCTCTACGGCCTGCACGCCGTCGACACGCTCGCCGTCGACGGCCGCACTCTGCCGGTGCGGGCCGAACTCGCCGGGCTGAGCGGGGCCTGCGTGTACGCCGGAGGCGGCCTCGAGCTCGACTACACCTTCGATCTCCTGGTCTGGCCGACCGCGCCCGTCGCCTCGGGCAGCCTCCCGGTCGCCTATTTCGTCGCGGTGCTGGACGAGCGGGGCGAGGTCGTCGACCGGCAGCGCTTCGTCGCGCGGGTGCCGGTCGGACGGCCGGGCGAGCGGACGGGCGTGCGCGAGCATCTGCGCCAGACGCTCGATGCCGTCGACGGCCGGAACGGTCCGGCCTACCGCATCGTGATCGGCTTCGACCTGCCGCCGGACGATGCGCTCGCCCGCTGGCAGTCCCGCGATCTCTGACCCGGCCGCGGCCCTGCCCGCCGCGCCCGGCGCCTATCTGCTGCTCCTGCGCCTGGATCTGCCGGTCGTCGTGGCCCCCGCGCGACGCCGCTTCGATCTCGCTCCCGGCTGGTACGTGTACGCGGGCAGTGCCCGCGGTCCCGGCGGCATCCGGGCCCGGGCGGGCCGGCATCTGCGGGCGCGCGGGCGGCCGCACTGGCACATCGACCGTCTCGTCCCGCTCGCCGGCACGCGGCTCGTCGTGCCGGTCCCGGAGGGCGAGGAATGCGCCCTCGCCGGGAGCCTCGGCGCTCTTCCGGGATTCCGGGTCGCGGCCCCGGGCTTCGGCAGCAGCGACTGCCGGCGCTGTCCCGGTCATCTCTTCCGCTTCGGCGGACCCGTCTCACCGGCGGGGCCGCTCGCGTCCCTCCGGGTCCTGCTGCCGCGGCCCGGCCGTTTCGTCGCCTGCGGGGTGGTCGGCGAGCGGGTCGTCGTCGTCGAACAGGATCCGCTCGGCGGCGCCGTCGAGATCCTCGAACTGGCCGCTGCGCAGCGCCCACATGAAGGCGGCGAGCCCCGCGAGCCCGAGGAGGAGGGCGATCGGCACGAGGTAGACGAGCACGTCCAAGGACCGTTCTCCTGTTGGATCCGGCGCCGCCTCCGCCCATGATCGGCGTCGGGGCGCACCGTGGAGCGGAAGCGGAGAGCGCGGGAGGAGACGATGGGTATATGGGGCAAGCTCGCCGGTGCGTCGGCGGGCTTCGTGCTCGGCGGACCGCTCGGGGCGCTGCTCGGCGGGCTCGCGGGGCATCTCTACGACCGCCTGGAGGCGGCCCGGCCGGAGGAGGGCACGCCCGCCGTCGACCGGAACGAGCTGCGCAGGCTCGTGTTCTCGGCCGGGCTCGTCGCGCTCGCGGCGAAGCTCGCGAAGGCCGACGGGGTGGTGACGCGGGACGAGGTGCAGGCCTTCCGCGAGGTGTTCCGCATCGACGAAGAGGAGGCGCGGGAGGTCGCGAAGCTCTACAACGAGGCGAAGAATTCGCCCTTCGGCTTCGAGGCCTACGCGGCGCAGGTGGCGGAGGTGCTGGGGCACGACCGGGCCCTGCTCGAGGAGCTGCTCGACGGCCTGATCGCGGTCGCCGCCGCCGACGGCCGGCTGCACCGCGCCGAGGAACGGTATCTGCGCGAGGTCGCCCGCATCTTCGGCTTCGGGCCGTGGGACTTCGAGCAGATCCTCGCCCGCTGGCAGGCGGCCTTCCGCCGCGAAGTGCCGACGGTCGAGGAGCCCGACCCCTATCTCGTTCTCGGCGTCTCCCGCGACGCCACGGACGAGGAGATCCGCCGCGCCTGGCGGCGGCTCGTGCGCGAGCATCACCCCGACCGGCTCGTCGCCGAGGGCATGCCCGAGGAGATGGTGAAGCGGGCGAACGACAGGCTCGCCGCCATCAACGCCGCCTACGACCGGATCGCGAAGGAGCGCGGCATCGTCTGACGGCATCCTCCGACGACATCCGCTCGCCGCGGCCCCTTGCCCCGCTCCGTTCCGGCTGGCATGCCGGGCAGGCGGCAGCGGGCGGAGGACAGCCGTGGCGCCCCCATCTTCGACCCCACGCTCCGGAACGGCCTTCGTGCTCGTCGCCGGCTGCGCGATCGCGCTCGTCGCCTTCGGCGTCCGCTCCATCTACGGGCTGTTCGTCGAACCGCTCGCCCAGGAACGCGGCTTCCCGTACGAGACCATCGCGCTCGCGATCGCGCTGCAGAACCTGATCTGGGGTGCTGCGCAACCGCTCGCGGGAGCCGTCGCCGACCGCTTCGGCCCGGCCCGGGTGCTGGCGGCGGGCGGGCTCGTCTACGCCGCGGGCGTGGCGCTCACGGGCTACGCCACGACGCCGGCCCTGCTCCACCTCTCGGCGGGCCTGCTGGTCGGGCTCGGGCTCGCCGGCGCCTCCTTCGCCATCGTCATCGCCGCCTTCTCGCGGATCCTCCATCCGGCGCAGCGTTCGCGCGCGACCGGTGCGGTGACGGCGGCCGGGAGTCTCGGCCAGTTCGTCTTCGCCCCGATCGGCCAGGGCCTCGTCCAGGGATTCGGGTTCGAGACCGCGCTCTACCTGCTCGCCCTGTGCACCGCCCTCGTGCCGGTGCTCGCCGTCCCGCTCGCCGGCGCCGGGCAGGTGAAGACGACCCCGGTCGCGGGCTCGCTGCGTCTGCCCGGGGCGCTGCGGGTCGCCTTCGGCCACCGCAGCTACGTGCTGCTGGTGTCGGGCTTCTTCGTCTGCGGGTTCCACGTGGCGTTCATCACCGCGCATCTGCCGGCGCATCTCGCGAACATCGGCGTCGCGCCCTGGATCGCCGCCTGGTCGCTCGGGCTCATCGGCCTCTTCAACATCGTCGGTGCCTGGACGAGCGGCGAGCTCGGCGGCCGCTTCAGCCGACGCTGGCTGCTCACCGCCATCTACACCGCGAGGGCGGTGGTGATCGCCGCCTTCGTGCTGCTGCCGCCGACCGACACCGTGGTGCTCGGCTTCGCCGCGGCGATGGGGCTCCTGTGGTTCTCGACCGTGCCCCCGACCTCGGGCCTCGTCGGCGTGATGTTCGGAACGCGCTATCTCGGCACCCTCTTCGGCATCGTCTTCTTCGGCCATCAGGTGGGCGCCTTCGCCGGCGTCTGGCTCGGTGGCGCCGTCTACGCCCGGTTCGGCAGCTACGATCCGGTGTGGTGGATCGGCGTGGCGCTCGCGCTTCTGGCGGCAGCACTGCACGTCCCCATCGCCGAGCGCCCGGCGCCCCGCTTCGCGGCCGAAGCCGCGGCTTGACAGGCACCGCCGACCGGCGGATGCGGAAGCTGTATCGGCGCTCGCCGGCGACGTCCGGAGGGAGGAGAGGATGACGGTCGCGATCGGCATCGATCTCGGCGGCACCAAGATCGAGGTCGCAGCCCTCGACGAAAACGGCAAGGTGCTGTTCCGCCGGCGGACTCCGACGCCACGCGAGGACTATCGGGCGACCCTCGAAGCGATCGCCCGGCTCGTGCGCGAGGCCGAAGCGGAGCTCGGCGTCACGGGCACCGTCGGGGTCGGCCATCCGGGCGCCATTTCGCCCGCCACCGGACTGATCAAGAACGCCAACTCCACCTGGCTCAACGGCCGCCCCTTCGACCGCGATCTGTGCGCGCTGCTCGACCGGCCCGTGGCCTTCGCCAACGACGCCAACTGCCTCGCCCTCTCGGAGGCGACCGACGGCGCCGGCGCCGGTGCGACGGTGGTGTTCGCCGTCATCCTCGGCACCGGTGTCGGCGGCGGCATCGCGGTGCACGGGCGGGTGATCACCGGGGCGAACGCCATCGCCGGCGAGTGGGGGCACAACGCCCTGCCCTGGCCCGAGGATGCGGAACGGCCCGGTCCGCCCTGCTACTGCGGGCTCACGGGCTGCATCGAGACCTGGCTGTCGGGGCCGGGCCTCGCGGCCGACCACGAACGCACGACCGGCGAGACGCTCACCGGGCCCGAGATCGTCGCCCGCGCCGAGGCCGGCGATGCCGCGGCCGATGCCAGCCTGTCGCGCTACGAACACCGGCTCGCCCGGGCGCTCGCCGGGGTGATCAACATCCTCGATCCGGACGTGATCGTGCTCGGCGGCGGCGTGTCCAACGTGCGCCGGCTCTACACCAACGTCACCCGCCTCTGGGAGCGCTGGGTGTTCTCGGACACCGTCGCGACACGCCTCCTGCCGCCGGTGCACGGCGACAGTTCCGGGGTCAGGGGTGCTGCCTGGCTCGGCCGCGCGCTCGCCGAAGGGCGTGCCTGATCAGCCGCAGCGCTCGGGCTCGAGCAGCTCGAGACTTTCGAGTTCACCCTCGAGGGCGAATTCGCCGTAGTCGAGGCGGACATCGTAGAGGATGCCGCGTTCGTCGAGATCGAAGGCGATCTCGAAGGCCGGCTCGTCGGCGGTCGCCTCCGGCGCGAAATAGGCGAGCGAGACCGGCCAGCGCTCGGAGCTGCGGCCGTCGTCGAGCGTGACACGCTTCGGCTCGCCGATCACGGCACTCACGGCGTTGAGCGCCTCCGGACCGGAGCCGTCGAAGACCATGTAGCGGGCGATGCGGCGCCCGGCACGGGCATCCTCGATCAGCCGCGCGATCTGCTCGGTCGGGAACATGGTGCCGGCCGGCAGCTCGACCTCGTGCACCTCCGGCCGCACGTAGCGGGCGCGGCCGGCACCGCCGGGGGCCACCAGCGACGCCTCGCCGCGGTACTCCTCGTACATCTCCGTTCCGTCGAAGGAACGGAGCGTGAAGCGGATCCGCGTGCGGTCGCGCGATTCCCAGCTCGAGAAGCGGACGTCGTAGGTCAGCCCCTGCCCCTCCTCGGTGGAGGCGACGAAGCCGAGCCGCTGCTGGCTCAGCCAGCCGTCGCAGCCCGCCCGCCACTCGATGACGAGCGCGCCGCGCACCTCGACGAAGCCGACGTCCGCGCCGCTGCCGGCGAGCTGCAGGCGGTAGGCGGCACGGTGCGACTGCAGTTCCACGGCGCCGGCCGCGGCGGCCGGAAGCGCGAGCCACAGGGCCGCGGCGGCGAGCTGTTCCCATCTCATCGGCGTCTCTCTCCCTCGCTTCTCTGCGCGCGGAGCTCCCGCGCCCGACGCCCGGCGGCTTGGCAGGCCGGCGCCCGACCCGCTACAAGCCCCCCGGCCACAGCCGGAGAGACCCACGCATGCCCGAGCCGAAGCCCGTCGTGTTCGTCACCCGCAAGCTGCCGGAGGCCGTCGAGGCGAGGCTCCTGCGCGACTATCGACCTGTCCTCAATCCCGACGACCGGCAATACGGCCCGGACGATCTGCTCGAGGGTGCCCGCGAGGCGGACGCCATCCTCACCACCAGCACCGAGAAGTGGCCGGCGGAGCTGATCGCCCGGCTGCCGCAGCGGGTCAAAATCATCGCCACGTTTTCGGTCGGCTACGAGCATATCGACATCGAGGCCTGCAGACGTCGCGGGATCGTCGTCACCAATACCCCGGACGTCCTCACCGAAGCCACCGCCGACATCGCGCTCCTCTGCCTGCTCGGCGCGGCCCGGCGGGCGTGGGAGGCGCAGCGCGACCTGCGCGCCGGGCGCTGGACCCGCTGGACCGCCACCCAGTACCTCGGGCTCGGGCTGCAGGACCGGGTGCTCGGCATCGTCGGCATGGGCCGGATCGGTCGCGCGGTCGCCCGGCGCGCCCGGGGATTCGGCTTAACGATTCATTACCACAACCGGCGGCGCCTGCCTGCCGACCTCGAGCAGGGCGCGACGTACCACGAGGTGCTGGACGAGATGTTGCCGCTCTGCCCGTTCCTGTCGATCAACTGCCCCGGTTCGCCGGAGAACGTCCACCTGCTGGACGCCCGCCGCATCGCCCTGCTGCCGAAGGGGGCGGTGGTGGTGAACACCGCCCGCGGCAACATCGTCGAGGAAAAGGCGCTGCTCGAGGCGGTGAGATCCGGCCACCTGTTCGCGGTCGGCCTCGACGTCTACGAGAACGAACCGAACGTGAACCCGGAGTGGTTCGGGATCGACAACGCCTTCCTGCTGCCGCACATCGGCAGCGCCACGGTCGAGACGAGGAACGCCATGGGCTTCTGCTGCCTCGACAATCTCGACGCCTTCTTCTCCGGCAGGCCGGTGCCGACACCCGTCACGTGAACGCGACCGCCGCGCCCCGCCCCGGGCGCGGCACCGCCCGCGGTGCCGTCAGTCCGCGGGCCAGAGCTCGCGGATCGGCTTCGGCAGCGAGTGGCGGACGTCCTCGATCTCGCCCTGCGTGATCTTACCGTTCAGCAGCGAGAAGACCGCGCGGGCAATCTGCTCGGGATCCACATCGGGATCCTTGCGGAACTGTTCGACGATGTGGGCGAGGAACTCCTCGCGCGTGCGCTCCTTCACCGGCCTGTTGGCCGGATGGTAGCCCTCGAAGTAGATGCCGCGGATCAGCATCGGCAGCTGGGCACCGAGATGGGCCGCCTCGTCCACGGTCAGGCGATCCCTGAGGGCGTGGAGCACCGAGCGGAGCGCGAGATAGGCTCTGTGACGGTCGTCCGTCTCCAGCTTCTCCATCAGCTCCTTGAGCCAGAGATTGGTGGTCTGGATCGTGTGATCGAAGACATCGAGACCCGTGAACGACATGGCGCTCTCCCCGCCGGAACTTCCCGGACACGTCCTGCATATGGGGATCCGGCGCACGACCGGAAGGGGCGGCGTCACCAGAGCCGGCGGCCGTTCCCGGCGGGCTCGCTCCGCCGCTCGCGGCTCGGCCGTTCGCCGAACGCTTCCTTGTAGCACTTGGCGAAGTGCGAGGCGGTCTCGAAGCCACAGGCGAAGGCGACTTCGGTGACGGACATCGCCGTCTGTCGCAGCAGGCGGCGGGCGCGCTCGAGGCGCAGCGCCATGTAGAAGCGCGAGGGGGAGCGCCCGAGCTCCTGCTTGAACAGCCGCTCAAGCTGCCGCGCCGAGATCCCGACCCGGGCCGCGATCTCGCGCTTGGGGAGCGGGAAGGCGAGGGTCTGCTCCATGAGCGCGATCGCGCGGGACAGCTGCGGGTGGCGAACGCCGTAGCGGTAGCGGGCGTCGAGGCGCTGGGCGGTGTCCGCTTCGCGCCCGCGGCCGTGCACGAACTGTTCGGCCACCTGGGCGGAGAGCGCCTCGCCGTGCCGGCGCCGCAGCAGTTCCAGCATCAGGTCGATGGCGGCGCTGGCGCCGGCGCAGGTGATCCGCGGCCCGTCGATGACGAACAGCCGGTTCTCGACGGTGAGCTGCGGAAAGGCCTGGACGAAGGCGTCCATGCACTCCCAGTGCACGGTGCAGCGATAGCCGTCGAGCAGACCGGCCCGGGCGAGGACGAAACTGCCGGTGCTGACGGCGGCGATCACGGTGCCGTTGCGGGCGAGCCGGCGCAGCTCGGCCTCGAGATGCCGGTCGCGGTAACGGTCGGTGTCGATCCCGCCGCACACCACCACCATGTGCGGCAGCGGATCGGTCGCCCCGGCGATCGGCTCGGTCAGCACGTCGAGATGGTTGCTGGCCGTGACCACGCCGCCGCTCGACGACAGGTTGCGCCAGCTGTAGAGCTGCCGCCCGGTGACGTAGTTGGCCGCCCTGAGCGGCTCGATGGTCGAGGCGTAGGCCATGAGCGAGAAATTGGGGACGAGCACGGCGGCGACGCGCCAGGGCTCGTCGGCCGCGGCGGCGGGGGCGGCAGGATCGGTCATGGGGCGCCCGACGGTTCCGAACACGTCAGCCCGTGTCGCGGGGCGGACAGCAGCAATATGCCCGGCCCCCTATCGCCGGCAAGGGACGGGCGGACGGCTGGATCGACCCCGCGCATGACCCGATCGGTCCGGGACCGTTACAACATCGCGAGCCTGATCGCGCACGCCGTACGCGGCCATCGCCATTGGCCGCGGCTCTGGCGGGATGCCGTGCCGCGCCCGCAGTACGAGGTGGTGATCGTCGGCGGCGGCGGGCACGGCCTCGCGACCGCGTACTATCTCGCGAAGGAGCACGGCATCCGCGATGTCGCGGTACTGGAGAAGGGCTGGATCGGCTCCGGCAACGTCGGCCGCAACACGACGATCGTCCGCTCCAACTATCTCCTCGACGGCAACGCCCACTTCTACGAGTTCTCGCTGAAGCTCTGGGAAGGGCTGTCCCTGGAACTCGATCTCAACGTCATGTTCAGCCCGCGCGGCGTGCTCAACCTCGCCCACTCGCCGGCCGAGCTCGATTCCTTCGTGCGCCGCGGCAACGCCATGCGGGCGAACGGGATCGACGCCGAACTGCTGTCGCGCGAGCAGGTCCTGCGCATGGTGCCGCTGCTCGACGGCTCGCCCGGGGCGCGCTTTCCGGTCTTCGGCGGGCTGCTGCAGCGGCGCGCCGGAACCGCCCGCCACGACGCGGTCGCCTGGGGCTTCGCCCGGGCCGCCGACCGGCTCGGCGTCGATATCATCCAGAACTGCGAAGTCAGCGGTTTTCTCTGGCAGGACGGACGGATCATCGGTGTGGAGACGACGCGCGGCCCGATCCGTGCCCGCAGGGTGGGGCTCGCGCTCGCCGGCAGCACGACCGAACTCGCGCGGAAGGCCGGGCTGCGGCTGCCGATCGAGAGCCACCTGCTGCAGGCGTTCGTGACCGAGGGCGTCAAGCCGCTGATCGACGGCGTCGTCACCTCGGGGGCGGGCCATTTCTACATCAGCCAGAGCGACAAGGGCGGCCTCGTCTACGGCGGCGATCTCGACGGCTACAACTCCTGGAGTCAGCGCGGAAACCTGCCGCGCGTCGAGAGCGTGCAGGAAGCGGGTCTCGCCCTCTTCCCCTGTCTCTCGCGCCTCAGGGTGCTGCGGCACTGGGCCGGCATCATGGACATGTCGATGGACGGCAGTCCGATCATCGACCGAACGCCGGTGCCGGGCCTCTACCTCAATTGCGGCTGGTGCTACGGCGGCTTCAAGGCGACGCCCGCTTCCGGCTTCTGTTTCGCCTGGACCATCGCGAAGGACGAGCCGCACCGCCTCGCTGCCCCGTTCGCCCTGCGCCGCTTCGAACGCGGCCTGCTCGTCGACGAGAAGGGCGCCGGCGCAACCCCGGGCGCCCACTGACGCGGGAGATGCCGGCTTGCTGATCCCCTGCCCGTACTGCGGTCCGCGCGAGGTCGACGAGTTCACCTACATCGGCGACGGCGCACGCCGCCGCCCGCCGGACGACGACGACTTCGACGCCTGGTTCGCCTGGGTCTATCTGCGGGACAATCCGCGCGGTCCGCACACCGAGATCTGGCACCACACCCACGGCTGCCGCCAGCATCTGATCGTCCGCCGGGATACCGTCGACCACGCCATCGCGGATGTCCGTCCGGCGCGCGGGGGAATGCCGTGAGCGGCCCCTTCCGGCTCGACACCGGCGGGCTCGTCGACCGCGCGCGGCCGCTCCGCTTCACCTTCGACGGCCGCGCCTTCGAAGGCCTCGCGGGCGACACGCTCGCCTCGGCGCTGCTCGCGAACGGGGTGCGGCTCGTCGGCCGCAGCTTCAAGTACCACCGCCCGCGCGGCATCTTCGCTGCCGGCCCCGAGGAGCCGAACGCGCTCGTGCGTCTGCGCCGGGGCGCGCGCGCCGAGCCCAATGCCCGCGCCACCATGGTCGAGCTCTGGGGCGGGCTCGAAGCCGAGAGCCAGAACCGGTTTCCTTCGCTCGCCTTCGATCTCGGCGCGCTCGCGCAGCTCGCCGCCCCCCTGCTCCCCGCGGGCTTCTACTACAAGACCTTCAAGTGGCCGCCCGACTCCTGGCTCTTCTACGAGCGCTTCATCCGCCGGGCGGCGGGTCTCGGCCGTGCGCCGCGCGAGCCGGACCCGGACCGCTACGAGCGCCGCCATCTGTTCTGCGATGTCGCCGTGGTCGGCGCCGGACCGGCAGGGCTCGAGGCCGCCCGGCATCTGGCGCGCGCCGGCGCGCGGGTGATCCTGCTCGAGGAGCGCGACCGGCCCGGTGGCTCGCTCCTCTACGAGGGCGGCGAGGTCGAGGGGCTGCCGGCGCGGGCGTGGCTCGACGAGACGGTGGCCGAACTCGGGAGCGAGCCCACGGTCCGCATCTTCACCCGCACGGGCGCCTTCGGCCTCTACGACCACGGCATGCTGGCCGCGGTCGAGCGGGTCACGGATCACCTGCCGGAACCGCCGCCGGGCCTTCCCCGCCAGCGGCTGCTGAAGATCCGCACCCGCGCCGTGGTGCTGGCGACGGGCGCGACGGAGCGGCCGATCGTCTGCGGCGACAACGACCTGCCGGGCGTGATGCTCGCTTCGGCCGCCCACGCCTACCTCGGCCGGTTCGCGGTGGCGGCGGGTGAGCGCCCGGTGATCTTCACCAACAACGACAGTGCCTACGCCGTCGCCGTGGCGTTCGCCGACGCCGGAGTGATGCCGCTCGTGGTCGATGCCCGCCTCGATCCCGACCCGGAAGCGGTCTCCGCCCTGCGGCGGGCCGGGGGCGAATGTCTCGCCGGCCGGATCGTCACCCGCGCCCGCGGCTTCCACGCCGTGCGTGCCGTCGAGGTGCGCGCGACCGCGGGCGGGCGCACCGGCCGGATCGCCTGCGACGCGCTGCTGCTCGCCGGTGGCTTCTCGCCCAATCTCCAGCTCTGGATGCAGCGCGGCGGGCGTCCGGAATGGGACGAAGCCGCCCAGTCGTGGCGGCCGCGGGCGGCTGTGGCGGGCGTTCATCCGGTGGGTGCGGCGGCCGGGTTCGGCCGGCGGGCCGAGGCGGTGACACAGGCCCGGGCCGTCGCCCACAGGCTCGCCGCGGAACTCGGGCTCGATCCGCCGCGGGTGGTGGTCGCGATGCCCGAGGCCGTCCACGACCGGCCGATGCCGCTCTTTGCCGTCGAGGGACGCGGCAAGCGCTTCGTCGACCTGCAGAACGACGTCACCGCCGAGGACATCGCGCTCGCGGTGCGCGAGGGCATGGTCCACCCCGAGCATCTGAAGCGCTGGACCACGCTCGGCATGGGTGTCGACCAGGGCCGGACCGCGGCCGCCGTCGCCGCGGCCCTGCTCGCCGCCGAGACCGGCGTGCCGGTGGCGAACATCGCAGCACCTTCGGCGCGGCCGCCGGCGACCCCGGTGGCCATCGGCGCCCTCGCCGGCGAGGCGCGGGGCGGGCTCGCCTCGCCGCTGCGGCGCACGCCCCTCGATCCGATCCACGCCGCGCTGGGCGCGGAATTCCTCGAGGTCGCACACTGGCGGCGGCCGCGCTGGTACCGGCGCGCGGGCGAGAGCGGACGCGAAGCGTATGTGCGCGAGGCGGCGCAGGTGCGGCGCACTGTGGGCGTCACCGATGTCTCGACCCTCGGCAAGATCGAGGTGCTGGGGCCGGACGCGGCGGCCCTGCTGGAGCGTCTCTACGTCAACCGCATCGCCAGCCTGCCCGAAGGACGCGCGCGTTACGGTGTGATGCTGCGCGAGGACGGCTTCGTGTTCGACGACGGCACGGTGAGCCGGCTCGGACCGTCCCGCTTCTTCGTGACGACCGGCACGGCGCACGCCGAAGCGGTCCTCCGGCACATGGAATACCATGCCCAGGTGATCTGGCCGGAGCTTCGGGTGCACATCGCCGATGTCGGCGAGCGCTGGGCGGCGATGGCGGTCGCCGGGCCGCGGGCGCGCGATCTCCTCGAAGCCGCCTTCGGTCTCGATGCCGGGCCTGCCGCCCTGCCCTTCATGGCTGCGCGCGAGCTCGTGCTCGAAGGCCTCGAGGTGCGTCTCCTGCGCGTGAGCTTCTCCGGCGAGTGGGCGTGCGAGCTCTACGTGCCGTCCGATCAGGGTGCGGCCGTGTTCGAGCATCTGCTCGCCGTCGGCCGCCGGTTCGACGCCGTCGCCTACGGGCTCGAGGCGATGGGCACGCTCAGGATCGAGAAGGGCCATCCGGCCGGCCCGGAGATCGACGGCCGCACGACCCTCGCCGATCTCGGCCTCGCCCGGCTCGCCGCCGACAAGCCCTTCGTCGGCCGCCCGATGATGCGGCGCGAGGGGCTCGCGGATCCCGCCCGGCCCTGCCTCGTGGCCCTGGTCTCGACCACCGGCCGGCCGATCCGGGCCGGTGCCCTGCTGTTCGCCGAGGACCGCTTCCGGCCGCACCTCGCGAAGCTCGGCCACGTGACCTCGACCACCTTCTCGCCGGCGCTCGATGCCGAGATCGCCCTCGCCCTGCTGGCCCGCGGGCGCGAGCGGTTCGGGACCACGGTCTACGCCTCCTCGCCGCTGCACGGCGAGCACGTTCCGGTCGAGGTGCGTCCGCCCTGTCTCTTCGACCCGGAAGGGAGACGGTTGCGTGATGGAAGCGCGTAGCCCGCTCGCGGGAAGGCTCCGGCCGGTGCCGTCCGGCATCCCCGGTCACGGCCCCGGTGTGCATCTCGCCGAACGCGGCGGTCTCCACATCCTCGGGCTCGCCGAGGCCGCGGGCGGACCCGACTTCGGCGCCCGCGCCGCCGCCGCGCTCGGAGCCCCGCTCCCGGCGTTCGGACACGTCGTCCGCACCGGAGCCGTCACGGTCCTCGGCCATGCCCCGGGGAGCTGGGCCGTGCTCGCCGGCGAGGCTGCCGATCTCGCGCCGTTGCGGCACGCCCTGCCGGAGGCGGTGGTCACCCTCGACGGGGCGTTCGCGTGCCTCGGGCTCTCGGGTCCGCGCGTGTGCGATCTGCTCGCGAAGGGCCTGCCGCTCGATCTCGACGATCCCCGTCACGCCCCGGGGCGGACCTTCACGAGCCGGATCGGCAAGGTCACCGTCACCCTGTACCGTACGGGGACGGAGGCCTTCGATCTGCTCGTGCCGCGGAGCTTCGCCGTCTTCTTCCTCGAATGGCTCGAAGACGCGGCGCAGGGGATCGGTCTCGCCGTCGACGGCTGAGCCGCGCCGCGGCTGCGCCGGCCGCAGCCCGCGCCGGCGCCGCGACGCGGTCTCAGGGCCGTGGCTGGCCGCCGCAGCAGACGAGGGCGAGGCGCACGCTGCCGAGCTCGGCCGGAGCGACGCCGTTCGCAGCCAGGCCGGCGTCGAACCGCGCCGCGAGCCGTTCCGGCGGCATCCCGGCCGCGACCAGCCGGTCGATCACCGCGGCGGCCCGCAGCAGGGCCAGCTCCCAGTCCCCGACCACGACGCCCTGTTCCGAAGCGGCCCGCGGCGCGTAGGCCTCGACCAGGAGCGTCCAGCGCCCCTCGTCGCCGAGCTCGTTCAGGACCCCTCCGAATGCCGCCACCGCTTCGGCGAGCTGCTGCTGCAGGCGCGCGTCGAGTTCGGCCGAGCCGGGCTCGAAGCGCAGGCTCACTTCGTACATCGCGGCGGTGCCGCCGTCGGTCGTGGCGGCGAGCGCATCCGCCGGGGCGGAGGCGGCGGGTTCGGGCGCTGCCGGCGCCGCTGCGGCGGCGAGCTGGGCGTCGAGCTCGCTTTCGAGGCGGGACAGTTCCCCGAGGACCGACCACAGCACCGCCGAGACCGCGACCAGAGCCAGCGTGGCGAGACCGGCGATCGCCCATGCGAGCCGCCCGCCCCGGCCCGAAGGCTCGGGGACGGGTTCGGACTCGGGCGGAGGCGTGGCCGGTCCGCCGCGGGCACGGGCGGCACTGCCCCGGGCCTCGTTGTCGTAGGCCATGCGCCGCAGCGGATCGCGCAGCACCTCGTAGGCCTCCTGGATGCGGCGGAAGCGCTCGGCCGCTTCCGGCTCCGGAGCGCGGTCCGGGTGCCAGCGCTGCGCGAGTTCGCGCCAGGCGGCCTTGATCTGCGCCGCCGACGCCTCGCGGCCGAGCCCGAGTGCCGCGTAATATCCTTTCGGGTCGTCCTGCACGTCCTCGATCCGCTCCCGCATGCCACTCCCGCCAGCTCCGGCTGGCGCGAAACGCCTTTTCCGCGCGGGCCGATTCTGCCATTGCGGAGCCGGTCCGTCACGGGGGTGCCGATTGCCGCCTTCCTCTGCGCGAGCGCGTGTGCAGCCGCAACGTCCGGCGCGGCCGGGCCGGCTGCGCCGGCGGGCGGCGGTGCCGCGCGACTACCAGCGCACGCGCGTCTACCGCTGGGAGGCCGAGCACGTCTTTCCGCTCGCCGGACGGCGGCTCGATCTCGCCTTCTGCCGCGCGCTGGTCCTCGAAGTCTACCGCTTCGCCGAGGCCGACCGGGCCCGCCTGCCGGACTGGCGGCCGCCCGTCGTCACCGACGGTCGTGGCCGGCGGCACGCCTGCGGCTCGCGCGAGGTGATCAAGCTGCCGCGCTGGGCCCGCACGGTCGCGGTGGTCCTGCACGAGTGCGCGCACGGGCTCGCCCCGGACCGGCACGGCCCGCTCTTCGTCGGCGTCTACGTCGAGCTGCTGGTGCGCTTCGCCGGGCTCTGCCGCGGCCATCTGCTGGCGACGCTCGCCCGTGCCGGCATCGACGTCGCCCCGGACGCTCTCGCGACCCTGCGCGGCGCATTCACAGGAAGTGTCCCGGGGCCGGGCCGAACAGCCGCACCTTGAGCCGTTCGGCGCTGCCGGCGAGGCCGGGGATCAGGACGTCGCCGACGTCGACGGCGGCGCGCAGGGCGTTCCAGTTGCAGCCCCACCAGAGCATCAGCACGCCCAGGGCCCCGAGCCGCTCGGCCGGGCCGAGGCGCTCGCCGGTCACGAGCCGCAGATATTCGCGGTAGAGACGCCAGGTCGGGAAGGACAGGCGCGAGGCCGCGGCGTCGTGCCAGCGTGCCCGGTCGGCGACCCGGACGTGCCGGCGGGTGTAGCGGTTCGGATGTTCGCGCATCTGGACGAGCGGCTCGGGGATCTGCGCGAGGCGGCCGCGCAGCGCCATCTGCGCGAGGAAGGCGCGGTCGGCGCCGTGGAACGGCCCGTGCAGCAGCGAGCCCAGCATCGCCTCGCGGCGGGCGAGGCCGAAGAAGTCGACGCAGGAGTGGGACCGCAGCACCATGGCGGCGAAGCGGCGGACCGCGGATGGATCGTCGGCCCGGGCGAGACCGCTGTCGTAGATGCCGATGGGCCGGCCCGCGGCGTCGATGTATTCGACGAGCGCATTGCAGAGCACGACCTCGGGTCGCGCATCGAGGAGCGCCACCGCGCGCGAGAGATAGCCGGGCAGCAGCCGGTCGTCGTGGGCGAGCCACCGGAAGTAGGTGCCGCGGGCGGCGGCGAACACCCGGTTGTAGTTGGGTGCCGCGCCGAGATTGTGCGGGTTCGCGAGCGCGACCACGCGCCGGTCGCTCGCCGCCCAGTCGGCGATGATCTCGCGGGTGCGGTCGGTCGAGGCGTTGTCGCAGACGACCAGTTCGAGGTCGTCGAAATCCTGCGCGAGGACCGAGCGGATCGCCTCCTCCAGATAGTCTTCCCCGTTCCGGACGGGGATTCCGATGCTCACCCGGGGAGCCACCGTTCGACCTCACATCGGACAAGGCAGGTTGATGGTAGGGCAACTCCCGCTGTGCCGGCAAGCCGGAGCGCGTCTCCGCCACACCGACGGGTGCCGGTGATGCCGACCGGCCGCAGCGGCGATGCCCCTGCGCGCCGTGCGCGACGCCGGCGGGCTGGCGCTTTCGCGCGTTCTCGTGCAGGATCCGCGCCCGGTCACCGGAGGTGGACCCGACGTGCCCCAGCGTGCGATCCCGTTCCTCTTCATGCGCGGCGGAACCTCGCGCGGACCGTACTTCCGGCGCTCCGACCTGCCGGAGGACCGCGACCGGCTCTCGGAAGTCCTCGCCACCGTCGTCGGTGCCGGCCACCCCTACAATGTCGACGGGCTCGGGGGCGGGACCGCGGTCACCACCAAGGTCGCCATGCTCTCTCCTTCCGCGGAGCCGGACGTCGATGTCGACTATTTCTTCGCCCAGGTGGCGGTCACCGAGCGGCTCGTCGACTACCGCCCGACCTGCGGCAACATCCTCGTCGGCGTCGGGCCCGCGGCGATCGAGCTGGGGATCGTACCGGTGCGGGGCGAACGCACGCCCGTCCGCATCCGTGCGGTGAACACCGGGGCGCTCGTCGAGGCGGTCGTGCGTACCCCGGACGGCCGGGTCGAGTACGAGGGTGACGTCGCCGTCGACGGCGTGCCGGGCACGGCCGCTCCGGTCGAGCTCCGGTTCCTCGATGTCGCCGGCACCTCCTGCGGGGCCATGCTGCCGACCGGAAAGCCGCGCGAGACCATCGACGGCATCGAGGTCACGCTCCTCGACGTGGCGATGCCGATGATGATCGCGCGTGCCGCCGACTTCGGTCTCACGGGACACGAGACACCGGCGGAGCTCGACGGGAACAGCGCGTTCTACGCCCGTATCGAGCCGCTGCGCATCGAGGCGGGCCGCCGCATGGGGCTCGGCGACGTGACGAAGGCGGTCGTCCCCAAGATCGGGCTTCTCGCACCGCCGCGCGCGGGCGGTCACGTCGCGGCGCGCTACTTCATGCCGTGGAACTGCCACCCGGCCATGGCGGTGACGGGTGCGCAGTGCCTCGCCACCTGCGTCCTGCTGCCGGGGACCGTGGCGGAAGGCGTCGCGCGGGCGCCCGAGGGCTCGCCCGTCACCGTGCGGATCGAGCATCCCTCGGGCGCGCTCGACGTGCTGGTGGATGCGGAGCGCGGCGAGGGTGGCTTCCGGCTGCGCGCCACCGGCCTCGTGCGCACGGCACGGCTGATCGCGCGGGGCGAGGTCATGGTCCCCGAACGGCTCTTCGCGCCCGTCCGGTGAACCCGCCCGACGTCATCGTCCTCGGCGGCGGCAACGCCGGTCTCTGCGCCGCCATCGCCGCGGCCGAGGCCGGCGCTCGCGTCACGGTGCTCGAGGCGGCGCCGAAATTCTGGCGTGGCGGCAACACCCGCCACACCCGCAACTGCCGGGTCGCCCACGACGGGCCGCTCTCCACCCTCTCCGGCAGCTACCGCGAAGACGAGTATCTGGACGATCTGCTGCGGGTCACGGGCGGCCGCACCGACCGCGACCTCGCGAGGGAGGTGATCGCCGCCTCGCGGGAGGTGGTGCCCTGGCTCGAAGCGCGGGGCGTGCGTTTCCAGCCTGCACTGCGTGGGACCCTCGCCCTCGACCGCACCAACGCCTTCTTCCTCGGCGGCGGCCGGGCGATGCTGGCGGCCCTCTACCGGCGGGCGGAAGCCCTCGGGGTCGCGGTCCGTTACGAACACGAGGTGACGGGGATCGAGGTCGCGGGGGACGCGGTGCGGGCCGTCGTCGCGCGGACCCCGGAGGGCGAGCGGCGGTTCGAGGCCTCCGCCTTCGTCGCCGCGAGCGGCGGCTTCGAGGCCGATCTCGGGGCGCTCGAGGCCGCCTGGGGCCCGGGTGCCCGCAATTTCCTCGTGCGCGGCACGCCCTGGAACCGCGGGACGGTCCTGCGTCGCCTGCTGGACGCCGGTGCCGCGGCGGTCGGCGATCCGACCCAGTGCCACGCCGTCGCCATCGACGCGCGCGGGCCGAAGTTCGACGGCGGCATCGTCACCCGGCTCGACTGCATCCCCTTCGCGATCGTCGTCGACCGGGACGCGCGGCGCTTCTACGACGAGGGCGAGGACCTCTGGCCGAAGCGCTACGCCATCTGGGGCCGGCTGGTGGCCGGCCGGCCCGGCCAGCGCGCCTTCGCGATCACGGATTCGCAGGCGCTCGCCGACTTCATGCCGGCCCTCTACCCCTCGATCGAAGCCCCGGACATCCCGACGCTCGCGGAGCGCCTCGGTCTCGACCCCGGCGCGCTCGAGCAGACGGTGCGGTCCTACAACGCCGCCGTGCGACCGGGCCGGTTCGACCCGCAGGTCCTCGACGACTGCCGCACGGAGGGGCTCGAGCCGCCCAAGAGCCACTGGGCACGGCGGATCGAACGCCCGCCGTTCCACGCCTGGCCGCTCGCGCCCGGGATCACCTTCACCTACCTCGGGCTCGCGGTCGACCGGACGATGCGGGTGCAGCGGGCCGCGGGCGGCTTCTTCGCCAACCTCTTCGGCGCGGGCGAGATCGTCGCCGGCAACGTCCTCGGGCAGGGCTATCTCGCCGGCATCGGCATGACCATCGGCACCGTCTCGGGACGGCTCGCCGGGGCGGGAGCGGCACGGCATGCACGAAGCTGAGCTCGACGCCGAAGCGCGCCGCATCCTGCGGCTGTGCAACGCCTGCCGCTATTGCGAGGGCCTCTGCCCGGTCTTTCCGGCACTCGAGCGGCAGCGCGCCTTCTCGGACGGCGATCTCGACCATCTCGCGAACCTCTGCCACGCCTGCGGCGCCTGTCATTACGCCTGCCCGTTCGCCCCGCCGCACGAATTCGCGGTGCACGTGCCGAAGACGCTCGCGGAGCTGCGCTGGCGGAGCTGGCGGCGGCACGCCTGTCCGGCACCGCTCGGGCGGTGGTTCGAGCGCCGGGCGGCCTGGATCGGCTGGGTGTCCGCGGCGGCGGTGACGCTGTTCCTGCTGCTGCTCGCCGCCGTGCGCGATCCCGGGCAGATCTTCGCCGTCCACTCCGGTCCCGGCGCCTTCTACGCGCTGTTCCCGCACGGCTTTCTGATCGCGGTCTTCGGCCTCGCTTTCCTCTGGCCGGTCGTGGCGCTGGGCATCGCCGCCACGCGCTTCTGGCGAACCATCGCCGCCGGGCTGCCGCGCCCGGTCGCGGCCGACTGGCGCGAAGCCCTTCGGGCCGCCGCCACACTACGACATCTGGACGGAGGCGGTGCCGGCTGCGCCGGCAGCGAAGACCGGCCGGACCGGACGCGGCGGCTGTGGCACCACCTGACGCTCTACGGCTTCCTCCTCTGCTTCCTCGCGACCTCGGTGGCGACGGTGTGGCACTACGGGCTCGGGCGGATCGCGCCCTATCCGTGGTGGGATCTCCCCGTGGTCCTCGGTACCCTCGGCGGGCTCGGACTGGTCGCGGGCCCGCTCGGCCTCCTGCACGCGCGGCGGAGACGTGATCCGGAACTCGCCGACAGCCCGCGGCCGGATGCCGACGACGCTTTCGCCGGCCTGCTCGCCGCGGTCGCGGCCACGGGGCTGCTGCTGCTCGTCCTTCGCGCGACACCGCTCATGGGCCTGCTGCTCGCGGTCCACCTCGGCCTCGTGTTCGCGTTTTTCCTGGTGCTGCCGGCCACCCGCTTCGTCCACGCGCCGTTCCGGCTGCTCGCGCTCCTGCGGGATGCGGTCGAAACACGGCTCGAGACCGCGGTGGCGCCGGCAGCGACCGCCGCCCCGGAAGGAGATCCGGCATGAAGGTCCACATCCTCGACGACTGGCACGACACGCTCCGGCACCTGCCCTCCTTCGCGGGCCTCGAAGGCCACGAGGTCACCATCTGGAACGATCACGTCGAGGATGTCGACGTGCTGGCGGAACGGCTGGCGGACGCCGAGGCGCTCGTGCTCTTTCGCGAGCGCACCCCGATCCGCGGCGAGCTGCTCGACCGGCTGCCGAAGCTGCGGCTGATCGCCATGCGCGGCGCCCATCCGCACGTCGACGTCGAGGCCTGCACCCGAAACGGCATCCTCTTCTGTTCCAACACGCGCCCGGAGGGCGCCTCGATCGGCACCGCCGAGCTCACCTTCGCCCTGATCCTCGCCTCCGCACGCCAGATCCCGCAGCAGATGGCGAGTCTGCGCGCCGGCCGCTGGCAGCTCGCCCCCGGCCAGCGGCTGATGGGCCGCACGCTCGGTCTCTGGGGCTACGGCCGCATCGGCAGGCAGGTCGCGGGCTACGCCCGCGCCTTCGGCATGCAGGTCGTGTGGTGGGGATCGGAAGCGGGCCGGGCGCGCGCCGCCGCCGACGGCGAGAGGGTGGCGGAGAGCCGCGAGGCGTTCTTCGCCGCGAGCGATTTCGTCTCGATCCACGTCCGGCTGGTGCCGGAGACGCGCGGCATCGTCCGTCTCGACGATCTGCTGCGCATGAAGCCGACGGCGACCTTCGTGAACACCGCACGGGCGGCGCTCGTCGAGCCCGGGGCGCTGCTGCGCGCTCTCGAAGCCGGCAGGCCCGGGCGCGCGGCGGTGGACGTGTTCGAAAAGGAACCGCTCAGCGACCCGGACGATCCGCTCATCAACCACCCGGCCGTGATCGCCACGCCGCACATCGGCTTCGTCACCGAGGAGGATCTCGACCGGCAGTTCGCCGACATCTACGAGATCGTCGCGGCCTTCGCGGCGGGCCGGCCGATCCACGCCGTCAATCCGGAGGTGCTGGCGCGCTGACCCGCGGCAGCGCCGGCCCGGCCTTCACAGGCGGCGGGAGGCGGCCTAGAAGCGGTGCCGCGCCCGCGGGCCCGGACGGGGCCCTTCCGGATGCCGGTGAAACGACAGCGGGAAGGCCCATGAACGCGTCCACTTTCCGAGCCTGCGCCCTCCTGGCCCTGCGCGCCGCGCCCGCGATCGTCCCTCTGGCGTTGCTCCTCGCTCCGGCGACGGCGGCCGCGGCCGAGCTGCATCTCGACGGGGCCGGGCTCGGCCTCCTGTGGGTCGTGCCCTTCGCCGGCATTCTCCTTTCCATTGCCATCTTCCCGCTCGTGGCACCGGTGTTCTGGCACCACCATTTCGGCAAGATCAGCGCCGCCTGGGCGCTCGCCTTCGTGCTGCCGTTCCTCGCGACCCACGGCCTGTCGCTCACGGTCTACGAGCTGCTGCACACCGCCCTTCTCGAATACATCCCCTTCATCATCCTGCTGTTCGCACTCTTCACGATCACGGGCGGCATCTACCTCGAGGGCGCGCTCCGCGGCACGCCGACATTCAATACCGGCATGCTCGGGCTCGGGGCGTTCCTCGCGAGCTGGATGGGCACGACGGGCGCGGCGATGGTGCTGATCCGTCCGGTGCTGCGCGCCAACGCCTGGCGGCCGTCGCGCACTCACGTCGTCGTTTTCTTCATCTTCCTCGTCGCCAACATCGGCGGTTCGCTCACCCCGCTCGGCGACCCGCCGCTGTTCCTCGGTTTCCTCAAGGGCGTGCCGTTCTTCTGGCCGACGGTGCACATGTTCCTGCCGTGGCTGTTCTGCTGCGGCGTGCTGCTCGTGGTGTTCTTCTTCTTCGACCGCTGGATGCTGAAGCGCGACGGTCTGGCGCTGCCGGAGAAGGAGGAGGGAAAGCTGCGCCTCCACGGCAGCTACAACTTCCTGCTGCTCGCCGGCGTGGTCGGAGCCGTGCTTCTGAGCGGCGTCTGGCGGCCGGGCATCACGTTCGAGATCTACCATGTCCAGGTCGAGCTGCAGAACGTCGTGCGCGACCTGCTGCTCCTGCTGCTCGCCGGCATCTCCTGGGTCGTGACGCCGCTCGAGACGCGCGAGGCCAACGAGTTCAGCTGGTTTCCGATCCAGGAGGTGGCGAAGCTGTTCGCGGGCATCTTCGTCACCATCATCCCGGCGATCGCCATCCTGAAGGCCGGAGAAGCGGGCGTGCTCGCGCCGGTCATCTCGGCGGTCACGCTGCCCGACGGCACGCCCAACAATGCCATGTACTTCTGGGCCACGGGCACGCTTTCGAGCTTCCTCGACAACGCGCCGACCTACCTCGTCTTCTTCAATACTGCCGGGGGCGATCCCGTCGAGCTTACCGGACCGCTCGCCACCACACTGCTCGCGATCTCGGCCGGTGCGGTGTTCATGGGCGCCAACACCTACATCGGCAACGCACCGAACTTCATGGTCCGGGCCATCGCCGAGGACCAGGGCACGCCGATGCCGAGCTTCTTCGGTTACATGCTGTGGTCCGGCGCGTTCCTGCTGCCGCTGTTCGTGCTGGTGACGCTGATCTGGTTCCTGTGAAGGGCACCTCTGTCTCGACAGGCCGGCTCGTGAGTGTACGCTGCCCGACGTCACTCTTCGCGGGAGACGGACTCATGCGCATCATCGCACCGATCGCGGCCATGCTCGTTGCGTTCGCGGGCGTCGCGCGCGCCGAGGAGTTCGGCGAGGCGCTCGATCGCGCCCGTCAGTACTACGAGGAGGGCGATTACGTCGGCGCCTCCGAGGAGCTGCAGTTCGCGATCCAGAGCCTGCAGTCGAAGATCGCGGAGCAGTACGTCGCCACCTTTCCGGAGCCGCCGGAGGGCTGGACGGCCGGCGAGGTGGAGCACGAGAGCGGCCCCGCCTTCATGGGCGGCGGCGTGACGATCAAGCGCACCTATGAGAACGACCTCGGTGCCACCGTCGAGGCCAACCTGATCGCCAACAATCCGATGGTGCAGAGCATGGCCGGCATGCTCGGCATGATGGCTGGCCAGCCGGGAGCGAAGCGCGTGCGGGTCGGGCGCGAAAACGCCGTCGTCACTTGGGACGCAGAGCAGCGCTCCGGCGAAGCGACCCTCGCCGTCGGCCGGGCGCTGATCCAGCTCGAGGGGCGCGGTCTCGACGGCCCGGAGATCCTCGAGACCCTGTTGAAATCCTGGGACGTGCGGAAGGTGAAGGAACTCGCCGGCTGATCGTGGCCGGGCCGACACGGGAAGGGAGACGGCAATGGCGCGCGTCGCATTCCTCGGACTCGGGGTGATGGGCTTTCCGATGGCCGGGCATCTCGCCCGTGCCGGTCACGAGGTGACGGTGTGGAATCGGACCCGGGCGAAGGCAGAGCGCTGGCGCGAAGCGCACGGCGGCAGGATCGCCGACAGTCCGCGCGCCGCGGCGGAGGGTGCGGAAGCCGTCTTCACCTGCGTCGGCAACGACGACGATCTGCGCGCCGTCGCCTGTGGGGAGGAGGGCATCCTCGCGGGCCTCGCGCCGGGTGCCGTCTTCGTGGACCACACGACGGCCTCGGCCGAGGTGGCGCGCGAGCTCGCGGCCGCCTGCGCGGAGCGCGGCGCGCATTTCCTCGATGCGCCGGTCTCGGGCGGCCAGTCGGGGGCCGAGAACGGCGTGCTCACGGTCATGTGCGGCGGCAGCGAGGAAGCGTTCGCGAAGGCGGAGCCGCTGATCCGTGCCTACGGCCGGGCGGTGACGCTCATGGGCCCGGCCGGCTCCGGCCAGCTCACCAAGATGGTGAACCAGATCGCCATCGCCGGCCTGCTTCAGGGGCTGGCGGAGGCCGCGAACTTCGCGATGCGCGCCGGGCTCGACACCGATCGCGTGTACGAGGTGATCTCGAAAGGTGCCGCGCAGTCCTGGCAGATGGACAACCGCTGGAAGACGATGGTGCGCGGCGAGTTCGAATTCGGCTTCGCCGTCGACTGGATGCGCAAGGATCTCCGGATCGCCATCGAGGAAGCGCGCCGCAACGGCGCGCCCCTGCCGGTGACGGCGCTCGTCGACCAGCTCTACCGCCTCGTGCAGCAGGCCGGCGGCGGCCGCTGGGACACCTCGAGCCTGATCCACAATCTCGTCGAAAAATAGGGCCGGCTGCCCTATCTTGTCCGCAGGCGGGTCCGGCCCCGGTCCCGCCTGCGAGCGCCTCGGGCGCGGATCGCACGACGGTTCTGCTCGACGAGGTCGGCCATGGCATCACGCACCGCCAAGTTCGCGATCGGCCAGGTGGTCCGCCACCGCTTCTTCCCCTTCCGCGGCGTCATCTTCGACGTCGACCCGGTCTACAGCAACACCGAAGAGTGGTACCAGTCGATCCCCGAAGAGATCCGGCCGCGCAAGGACCAGCCCTTCTACCACCTGCTCGCCGAGAACGAGGAATCGTACTACATCGCCTACGTCTCGGAGCAGAACCTGCAGCCCGACACCAGCGGCGAGCCCGTCGAACATCCGCAGCTCGGCGAGTTCTTCGCGGAGTGCCGTGACGGGCGCTACATTCCGCGGCCGCGCGCCCGGCACTGACCGCCACCAGCCAGGGAGGAGCAACATGCAATTCTTCGTGGACACGGCCGATGTCGGCGAGATCGCCGAACTCGCCGCCACGGGGCTGGTGGACGGTGTGACCACCAACCCGTCGCTGGTGGCGAAGACCGGACGGCCGTTCTTCGAGGTGCTCTCGGAGATCTGCGCGCTGGTCCCCGGGCCGGTGAGCGCCGAGGTGGCGGCGACCGACTTCGACGGCATGATGCGGGAGGCGCACCGGCTCGCCGAGGTGGCGAAGAACATCTGCATCAAGGTGCCGCTCACCTGGGACGGGCTCAAGGCGTGCCGCCGGCTCTCCGGCGAGGGCATCGCCGTCAACGTCACCCTCTGCTTCACCCCCGCCCAGGCGCTGCTCGCCGCCAGGGCGGGCGCCACTTTCGTCTCGCCCTTCGTCGGCCGGCTCGACGACATCGGCCACCGCGGCATGCAGCTGATCGAGGAGATCTGCGACATCTACCGCAACTATCCGGATACCATCCGCACGAAGGTGCTCGCGGCGTCGATCCGGACGGTCGGCCATGTCGTCGAAGCCGCGACGGCGGGTGCGCACGTCGCCACCATGCCGCCGGCCGTGCTCAGGGCGATGGTCCGCCATCCGCTCACCGACAAGGGCCTCGAGGGCTTCCTCGCCGACTGGAAGAAGACCGGCCAGACAATCGTCTGAGCGGAGGCTTCGCATGCGCAGGCTGCCGTTCGCCCTCGGGATGCTCCTCGCCGTGTCGATGGCACCGGCTCTTCCCGCCCGTGCGACCGAGGACGTCGGCTCGCTGCTGTCGGATCTCGGCATCGCCGCGCCCGCGAAGAAGGAGGGCCGCGTGCGGGTGATCGCGCGCATCGGGCGCGAGGCCGGGACCGGCAGGTCTCTGCTCACGATCGACTTCCTGCCCGAAGGCGATGCGAAGCTCGTCGCCGATCCGGGGATCACCGTCGTCGCGGTCGATGGCGACGGTGTCCGCTGGCCGGCGGGCACCGAGGCGCGGGCGGTGCTGCCGGGCACCTCATATTTCGAGACGCCACCGGAAGTCCGACTTCCGGTCGAGGCGCCGCCGGGAGCGACGGTCGAAGCCGATGTCGACTACGCCTGGTGCCTCGTCGGCTGGCAGTGCCTGTTCGGCAACGAGCGGGTGCGCGTGGTGGTGCCGGAGCTCCCCGGCGATCCGACGGGCTGAGAGGCCGCCTCAGACCGCCGTGGCACCGTAGTAGAGGCTCACCGTGTGGCGGGCCTCGGCGAAGAACAGCCAGCGCTCGACCAGCGCGCCGAAGCTCGCGGAGACGGCCGCTGCCAGCAGCAGGATGCCCGTCCAGGTGCCGCCCGACCCGAGGGTCGCGACCGCGACCGCGAGCGGCAGCGCGAAGGCCGTCACGGTGACAATGCGGCGCAGCTTGAGCGCGTGTTTGCGCGCGACCCGGAAGCCGAACTCCGTCGTCAGATAGCTGTCGGCGGCGTGCGGCGCCTCGAGCAGGCGTACGCGCCCGATCCGCCCGAGCCCGGTGGCGCTCTCGGCGGTCGCGACCGGGGCGGCGAGATCGCCCTGCTGCCACCAGCGCATCTTCGCGAACCAGAGGGCCACCAGCACGACCGGCAGCAAGCCCGCAAGCAGCCGCGCGCTTCCCGCCTCGAACAGCAGCGCGAGCCCCGCGGTCCAGAGCCCGCCCGTCGCGAGCGCGAAGAGAACGTAGACCGGAGCCGTCCACGGCTGGTGCCAGCGGGGGATGGCCCGCAGGCTCGCGTAGATCATGCCGGTACACCAGACCGTCACGAGCGAGCCGGCGGCGAGCAGCAGGCCCACCACCGTCAGGGCGCCGCCCGGCGTTCCGCCGACGAGCCAGCCGAGGGGGAACAGGAGCGCCGGTAGATAGGTGGCGGCGGCGGCCACGCCCTCGCGCGAGAGCCAGGACGAGCGCCACTGCGTGAGCGCCCGCCAGGCCCGCTCCGGATGGCCGAGATGGAAGAGCGAGCTCACGAGACCGAGGGTGACGAGACCGAGGCCGAGGGCGAAGGCGGTGGCCGCGAAGCCGCGGTGACCGGGCAGGGCTCCGAACGGCGCGAGCAGGCCGAGCCAGAACAGGATGCCGTAGCCGGCACCGGAGCTCGTGGTGAAGACGATGATCGACCAGGCGGGGTGCACGGCGTCAGTCCGACAGCATCCGGTCGATCCAGGCGAACAGGCCCGCGAGCGGCCCGTCCCGCGTCTCTTCCTGCCGGCCTTCGGAGAGCTCCGGGCGCGGCCGTGGTCGCGGCGGCAGATAGTGTGCCACCGGTTCGGTGCCGAGCTCCGGCATGACGACGTAGCCGCCGCGCTCGCGCACGAGCCGTGAGACATCCGAGTCCGGATCGGCGTAGTCGCCGAAATATCGCGCGCCCGCCGGACAGGTGATCACACAGGCCGGCACGCGGTCGATCTCCTCGAGATCCTCGTTGTAGATCCGGTCGATGCACAGCGTGCACTTCTTCATCACCCCGTCGAGCGGATCGAGCTCGCGGGCGCCGTAGGGGCAGGCCCAGGCGCAGAGCCCGCAGCCGATGCACAGATCCTCGTCGACGAGCACGATCCCGTCTTCCACCCGCTTGTAGGAGGCGCCGGTCGGGCAGACGGTCACACAGGGCGCGTTCTCGCAGTGGAAGCAGTTCTTGGGGAAATGCACCGTGCGGCCGCTCTCACCCTCGCCCGCCTCGAAGCTGTGCACGCGGTTCAGCCACGCGCCGAGCGGCTTCGCGCCGTAGGCGTCGCGGTCGGAGAGCGGGGCGACGGCACCGCCGGTGTTCCACTCCTTGCAGTTGACCGCGCAGGCGTGGCAGCCGACGCAGATGTCGAGGTCGACGAGCAGCGCGAGGCTGCGCTTGCCGCGGCGCTCTTCGGGGGTGGGCAGGCTGGTCATCGGGCGGCCCTCCCGCCGGCGCGCGCGGGTGAGACGGGCTTCGGCGCGAAGGTGCGGAATTCGGCGCCGTAGCGCAGGTCCGCCGGTGCCGGCGCGACCCCGGGCGGTCGCACGAGCGTCGTGAACTGCGGCGCACTCTCCCCGGCCTCCTCCGGTGCCGCCTTCTCGAGCCGCACCCTGAGGTCGTACCAGGCCGCCTGCCCCGTCACCGGATCGGCGTTCGGCAGCGGCTGCAGATTGTCGCCCGTGGGCAGCATCTCGCCGATCAGGTGGTTCAGGAGGAAACCGCGCTTCGCCTCCGGCGCGTCGGGGGCGAGATTCCAGGCGCCGCTGCGCTTGCCGATGGCGTTCCAGGTCCAGACCGTGCCGGGCTCGACGCCGTCGACGAGCTTCACCTGCACCTTGACCCGCCCCTTGTGCGAGACGACCCAGACCCAGTCGTCGTCGGCGATGCCGAGGGCCTCGGCCGTGCGCCGGTGGACGAAGAGCCGGTTGAAGGTGTGGATCTGCCTGAGCCACGCATTCTGCGAATGCCAGGCGTGGTAGTGGGCCATCGGCCGCTGCGTGATCGCGCGCAGCGGGAAGGCCGCTTCCTGAACCCGCTCCTGTTCGAACGGCGGGTACCAGAGCGGCAGCGGATCGCAGAAGCGGGCGACGCGCTCGCGCAGCCGTTCCGGTACCTTCACCGACCCGTGCCCCTGTGCCGCGAGCCGCATGCGCTGCAGCGGTTCGCTCCAGATCTGGAGCACGACCGGCGCCGCCTTGCCGATGAAGCCCATGCGCTGCGCGTATTCGAGGTAGGCGCGGTTCGCGAACCGGTACCAGCGCCCCTCTTCCGGCAGCTCGCCCTGCCAGAAGCAGCCGTTCTCGATGTAGCGGTCGAGCTGTTGCGGGTTCGGCGCGCCGCGGCCGTGGCTCGCGCCGTCCTCGCCGCGCCAGCCGGCGAGCATGCCGATGCCCGGCGCGCGCTCGTGGAACAGGATGTAGTCGCGGTAGCCGCCGGGGTAGCGCGGGCTGCCGTCCTCCTTCACGCAGCCCGGAAGCCCGAGCCGCGCACCGAGATCCAGAAGCACGTCCTGGAAGGGCCGGACGTCGCGGTCGGGCTCCACGACCGGCTGGCGGATGGCGTCCGCCGGACCCTCCGCCTTGGAGATCGGCCGGTCGAGGAGCGAGATGCAGTCCCAGCGCTCGAGGTATGTCGTGTCGGGCAGCACCAGGTCGGCGTAGGCCACCATCTCCGAGAAATAGGCGTCCGAATAGATGATGCGCGGGATCCGGTATTCGCCCGTCGCAGGATCGCGGTCCTCCAGCATGGCGATGGTCTCGGCCGTGTTCATCGCCGAGTTCCAGGCCATGTTGGCCATGTACATGAAGAGTGTGTCGATGGGGTACGGGTCGCCCGCCCAGGCGTTGCGGATGACGAGGTGCATCATGCCGTGGGCGGCGATCGGCGCCTCCCAGGAGTAGGCCTTGTCGATCCGGAGCGCCTCGCCATCGGCATCGACGACGAGATCCTCCGGGCCCTGCGGAAAGCCGAGCGGAGGTCCGGGCATCGGCGCTCCGGGCCGGACGTCCTCGACGCGTCCCGCCGGCCGGACCGGCGGCGGGCAGGGCCGCGGAAACGGCGGCTCGTAGTTGAAGGCGCCCGGGCAGTCGACGGCCCCGAGCAGCATCTGCAGGAGGTGCAGCGCCCGGCAGGTGTGGAAGCCGTTGGAATGGGCCGAGATCCCGCGCATGGCGTGGAAGGCGACGGGCCGGCCCAGCGTCTTCCCGTGCCGTACACCGCGCCAGTCGGTCCACGGCCGGTCGAGCTCGATTGCCTGCTCGAAGGCGACGTGCGCCATCTCGGCGGCCAGCGCCCGGATCCTCTCCGCCGCGATCCCGGTCTCGCGCTCCACCGCCTCCGGCGCGAAGCGCTCGTCCATCAGACGCTCGGCGAGGAGCCGGAACACCGCCACGGCCTCCCGGCCGTCCGGCAACCGCACGGATCCCGTGAGCGCCGGACGGGTGTCCGGGTCGAGGGCGCGCGCGGGCTCGCCCGTGCGGCGGTCGCAGACCAGCACCTCGCCCGCTTCGTCGCGGAGGAACAGGCCGTCGTCGGGACCGCCCGGGTCGCGGATCACGAGCCAGGGCGCGTTGGTCCAGGAAGCGAGGAAGTCGGGGTCGAAGCGACGGGTCCGCAGCAGTTCCCGGCCGATCGAAAGCGCGAGCAGGCCGTCGGTGCCCGGCCGGATCGGCAGCCACTCGTCGGCCACGGCGGAGTAGCCGGTGCGCACCGGATTGACGGAGACGATGCGCGCGCCCTGCTGCTTCAGGCGGTTGAGGCCGATCTTGATCGGGTTGCTGTCGTGGTCCTCGGCCACGCCCCAGAGCACGAACAGCCGGCAGTGCTCCCAGTCCGGCTCGCCGAACTCCCAGAAGCTGCCGCCGATCGTGTAGAGGCCGGCGGCCGCCATGTTGACCGAACAGAACCCGCCGTGTGCGGCGTAGTTGGGCGTGCCGAACTGCTGCGCCCACCAGCCGGTGAGCGCCTGGCTCTGGTCGCGGCCGGTGAAGAAGGCGAGCCTGCGCGGGTCGGTCTCGCGGATCCTCCGCAACCAGCCGGTGGCGATCTCGAGCGCCCGCTCCCAGGAGATCTCCTCGAACTCGCCGCTGCCGCGCGGCCCCTTGCGCAGGAGCGGCTTCGAGAGCCGTGCCGGCGAATAATGGTTGGCGATTCCGGCCGAGCCCTTGGCGCACAGCACGCCGCGATTGACGATGTGGTCGCGGTTGCCCTGGATGTAGCGGATCCTGCCGTTCCGCAGGTGCACCCGGATGCCGCAGCGGCAGGCGCACATGTAGCAGGTCGTCGTCTTCACCTCGTCCGCGACCGGCGCCGAAAGGTCCGGATCGGGGCGCAGCGGGTTCGGCGCGTCGGGTCCGAAGGCGAGGTTCCCTCGCGGCATGGTGTCTCCCGGTCGGATCAGAGCGGAGCGGAAGAGCCGGCGGTCGGGGCTCCGAGGCGTTCACGCAGTAGCCCATCGAGATCCGACGGCAGGTCGAGCACGGCGACGCCGGCTTTCCCGAAGGCGGCACGCTTGCTCTCGTAGCTGCCGCGGCCGGCCTCGACAATGGCGCCGGCGTGTCCCATCCGCTTGCCGGGCGGCGCCGCGCGGCCGGCGACGAAGGCGAAAACGGGCTTGGACATGCCCGCGGCGTACTCCGCCGCCTCCTCCTCCATGGCGCCGCCGATCTCGCCGACGATCACGACGGCATCGGTCCCCTCGTCGGCATCGAAGATTTCGAGCGCTTCGCGCGTCGTGGTGCCGATCAGCGGATCGCCGCCGATGCCGAGAAAGGCGCTCTGGCCGAAGCCGGCGCGCACGATCCGCAGGCAGAAGAGGGTGCCGAGGCTGCCGCTCCTCGAGATCACCCCGATCCGCCCTGGCCGGAAGATGCCGGCGTTGAAGGCGGGCATGATGCCGACGGCGCATTCGCCCGGTGTCACGAGCCCGGCCGTGTTCGGCCCGAAGACCCGCACGCCGCGTTCGCGCGCCTCGGCGAGCATCCGCATGGTGTCGTGGAGCGGCACGTGCTCGGTCAGCACCACCAGCATCCGCGCCCCGGCTTCCATCGCGTCGCGGGCGGCATCCAGCACGCCTGCCGGTGGCACGAAGAAGAGCGCGATGTCGAACGGGCTCACGGCAGCGGCCTCGCGCGCACTCGCGAAGACCGGCACGCCCAGATGCTCGGTTCCCGCCTTCTTCGGATTGACGCCCCCGACGACGCGCGTCCCGCAGGCCTGCATCTTCTCGGTCCAGAAGGTGCCCTGCCGGCCGGTGATGCCGAAGACGAGGACCCGGTGCTCGCGGCGGGGGATCATCGCGCCGCCTCCACCGCCGCGCGCACGGCGTCGTCCATCTCGGCAAAGGGTTCGATGCCGAGCTTCTCGCGCAGAAGACGCACCGCCTCCTCCTCCCCGGTCCCGCGCACCGAAAAGGCGACCGGCAGCGCAGGTCGCAGCTCCAGCCACGCCTCGACGATGCCCGCCGTCATGACGTCGGTGCGGGCGAAGGCCCCGCAGAAATTCACGAGCAGGCTCTTCACCCGCGGATTGGCCAGCACGAGGCCGAGCGCATCGCGCCCCTTGGTGTAGGCGTCGCCACCGATCTCGAGGAAGTTCGCCGGCCTGCCGCCGAAATGCACGATGGCGTCCATGGTCGTCATGGTGAGGCCGGCACCGTTCGCGAGCACGCCCACATCGCCGTCGAGCTCGATGTACTTGAGCCCCAGCGCCGCCGCCCGGCGTTCGAGCCCGGTCATCGGCTCCGCTGCCGCCTTCGCCGCGAGGTCCGGGTGGCGGAACGCCGCCGCATCGTCGAGCACGAACTTGCAGTCGAGCGCCACGACACGCCCGTCGCGGGTGGCGACCAGCGGGTTGATCTCCACGAGCTCGGCGTCGCGCTCGCGGAACACGCGCCAGAGGCGCGTCAGGACATCCGCGAGCCCTTCGGCGTCGACCCCCGGCGCTGCGGCGATCCCGCGGGCCTCGGCCACGGAAAGCTCGCGGCGGATGTCGAGCGGCAGGCGCCTGAGCGCCTCGGGGTGCCGGGCGGCGATCTCCTCGATGTCCATGCCGCCCTCGGCGGAGAACAGCAGCAGCGGCCCGCGGGTCGTGGCGTCGGCGAGGATCGCGGCGTAGTGCTCGCGGGCGATCGGCACCTGCTCTTCGACCAGCAGCCGTTCGACCACGTAATCACCGATGCGCATGCCGAGGATGGCGCGCGCCGCGGCCCCCGCTTCCTCCGGTGTCGCGGCGAGGCGGATGCCGCCGGCCTTGCCGCGCTTTCCCGTCGCCACCTGCGCCTTGACGACGACCGGCCCGAGCTCGCGGGCGATCGCGGCCGCCTCCTCCGGCGTCGCCGCCACCCGCCCGCGCGGGACCGCGATGCCCGCTTCCTGGAGAAGCGGCTTGGCGACCCACTCTTCGAACTTCATCGCGCCCTCCCGCTCACCGGCCGTACCGCCGCCAGAAGCGCCCGAACAGCGCCTCCTCGTCGGGCCGGTCCTCGGGGATCGGCAGGGCGAGGTGGGTGATGTTGACGAAGTGCCGCCAGTTGAGGTTCTCGGAGATGCTGTTGCCCTGCCAGGTGCCGCAGCCCATGGACAGGGTGAACGGCAGGCCGTTGTCGAAGCCGCCGCCGTTGCCGAAGGTGTGCGCCTGGTTGACCAGCACCCGCACCACGTCCATGCGCCGGGCGAGCTCGTGCGGCCGCCCGGGATCACGCGTGTGCAGGCCGACGGAATGACCCTTGCCCTGGTATTCGAGGATGGCGGAGGCCTTTTCGATCGCGGCCCCGAAATCCGGCACGCGGTAGAGGGTGAGGACGAGCGACAGCTTCTCGCCCGAGAAGGGATGATCCGGGCCGACGCCCGTCTCCTCGACCATGAAGAAGCGCGCCCGCTGCGCCTCTTCCGGCAGGCCGACCTCGCGCGCGAACACGTCAGGATCCTTGGCGATCAGACGGCGGTTGAGCTTTCCCCCGACCCAGAGGGCGGCGCGGATGCGCTCCTTCTCCCCGGGCCCCGCGAGCCACCCGCCCTCGGCGCGCAGCGCCTCCAGCATCGCCTCCCAGACCGCGTCGACGATCACGAGACTGTTCTCGGAGGAACAGGAGGTGGCGTTGTCGAAGCATTTGGAGGCACGGATCTTCGCCGCCGCATCGGCGAGATCGGCCGTCTCGTCGACGATCACCGGCACGTTGCCGGCGCCGACCCCGATCGCAGGTCTGCCGGAGCGGTAGGCAGCGCGGACGTTCGCCTGCGAGCCGGTGACCACCACCAGATCGCAGCTCTGCATGAGGAGGTTGGTGCGTTCCTTCGTGATCGGCTGCGGCAGGATCTGGACGAGGTCGGCGGGCGCGCCGATGCGGGCCAGCTCGGCACGCATGTACTCGACGCATTTCGCGGTCGCCGGAAAGGCCGAGGGCGAGGGTGCCACGACGATGGCGTTCCTGCCCTTGACCGCCATCATCGCCTTGTTGACGGGCGTCGCGGTCGGGTTGGTGCTGGGCGTGACCGCCGCCACCACGCCGACGGGCTTCGCATACTTGGCGATGCCGCGGCCGGCGTCGAGCTCGATCATGCCGACGCTCTTCACCCGCAGCAGGTCCCTGAGCGTGCCGAAGGTCTTGCGCCGGTTCTTGGTGATCTTGTCCTCGACGCGTCCGAGCCCGGTGCAGGCGACGGCGATCTCGGCGAGTTCGCGCGCCCGGCCGGGCTCGTAGATCGACCAGGCGAGCGCGGTCACGGCGTCGTCGACGCGCTCCTGCCCGGCATCGGCGAAGGCGGCCATGGCGGTACGCGCGCGGGCGACGAGATCGCGGACCACGGCCGCGTCGTCGGCCGGAGGCCGTTCGAGGGTGGCAGTGTGGGAAGTCACTTCTGCTCTCCTCCGGGGTTGGGAGCGGCCTCCGGGCCCGCCGCACGCGGCAGCAGGCGGCCGAAGGCGGGCCGCAGCAGCGGCCACAGGGACCAGGCGAGGAACAGGAAGGCGGCGGCCAGGATGGTGCCGCTGATCGGACGCGTGAAGAAGATCGTCCAGTCGTTGCCGTAGTTGATGAGCGAGGTCAGGAAGTAGCGCTCGGCGAGCGGCCCGAGGATGACGCCGAGGATGAGCGGCGGCGTCGGAAAGTCGATCCGCTTGAAGACGAAACCGAGCAGGCCGAAGCCGAGGCAGGTGTAGACGTCGACGATGTTGTTGCGCACGCCGTAGGCGCCAAGCACGCTGAGCACGACGATGAAGGCACCGAGGATCGCGGGCGGCACCTTCATGAGGGTGGCGAACGCGCGGGCGACGCCGACCGCGGCCAGGATCATGAAGATGTTGGCGAGGATCATGCTCGCGAAGATCGTGTAGACGGTGGCGACGTCACCGGCGAACAGCAGAGGACCCGGGTTGATGCCGTGCAGCACCATGGCGCCGAGCATGATGGCGGTCGCGGCACTGCCCGGGATGCCGAGGGTGAGCAGCGGGATCATGGCGGCGCCGGTCGTCGCGTTCTTGGCCGCTTCCGGCGCGGCGAGACCTTCCTCCACACCGGTTCCGAACTGCTCGCGCCGCGGCGAGACCTGCCGCTCGACACCGTAGCTCAGCACCGCGCCGATGGTGGCGCCGGCCCCCGGGATCATGCCGATCAGGCAGCCGATCGTGCTGCCCCGGAAGATGGCCCCCTTCAGCTTCAGCAGATCCTGCAGGCCGGCGCGGCCGCCGGCGGTCCGGATACGCGCCGCATCCGCCCCCCGCCGCGTGCAGACGAGGTCGACCACCTCGCTCACGGCGAAGAGGCCGATCATCACCACCACCCAGTTGATGCCGCTCTGCAGCAGCGGCACGCCGAAGGTGAAGCGCGGCATGCCGTAGAGGGGATCCACCCCGGCGGAGCCGACGGTGACGCCGATCAGCATCGAGATCAGGGAGAGGAGCGGCTTCTTCTGCGAGATGGCGAAGACGCTCAGGAGCCCGAGCACGGTGGCGGCGAAGAACTCCGGCTGGTCGAAGCGCAGCGCGAAACGCGCGAAGGGCGGCGAGGCGAAGGTGAGCAGGAGCGCGCTCGCGAGACCGCCGGTGGCGGACGCCGTGAGCGCGATCCGCAGCGCCCGGCCCGGCTCGCCGCGTCGGGCGATCGGGTGGCCGTCCCAGCAGGCGGGAAGCGAGGCCGGCGTGCCCGGGATGTTGATCAGGATCGAGGAGATCGAGCCGCCGAAGACGCCGCCGACGTAGATGCCGCCGAGGAAGGCCATCGCCTGCAGCGGCGCCATCAGGTAAGTGAACGGCAGCGCCATCGCCATGGCGTTGACGAAGGAGATGCCGGGCAGCGCACCGGCCACGGTGCCGACGAGGAGGCCGATCAGCAGCACCGCGAAGCTCGCGGGCGCGAGCGCCCCGGAGAAGCCCACCCAGAGATGGTCGAGCAGCTCCAACCCCGCTTTCCTCAGTAGATGCCGAGCAGCCGGTAGAGCGCCACCGTGGCGGCGTCGAACGGTCCCTCACCGCGGTCGAGCGGCATCCGCACGACGCCGGCGAAGACCCAGAGCAGCACGATCGTGCCGAGCAGGGACACGGGCACCAGCACCCGCGGTCGCCTGATACCGCCGACGGTGCCGAAGGCGGCGACGAAGAGCGCCGTGGCGAAGGCGAAGCCGATACGGGGAATGGCGGCACCGTAGACGAGGGTGAGGGCGATGGCGACGAAGGCCTTCATGCGGTCGTAGTCGGCGGGCGCCTCGTCGGCCGCACCGCCACTCCTACCGAGCCACAGCTCGCGCGCCTCCAGGACGAGCCACAGCGCGGCGCAGGCGGCGAGCAGCCACAGCGCGGCCCGCGGCCAGCTCGCGGGTCCGAGCCCCGGCGGCAGCATGTCCCAGTGCTCGACCACATGGCGGTCGAGCAAAGGCACGAGGAGTACCAGCAGGGCAGGGAGCGTCAGCCGGTGGAGAACCTGCGGAAACAGCATGGCCTGACTCCCGTCCGGGCAGCCGCGACGGACGACGGAGCGCCGAAGCGGCCGCCGTCCGCCGCTCCGCCTGCTACTGGCCGAACTGCTTCTGGAACTCGACGATCTTCTCGTAGAAGGCGCGCACCGCCGCCGTCGCCTGTTCCGGCGTCAGCTTTTCTTCCACGCAGGAGTAGGTCTGCGCGCAGAACGCTTTCCACTCGTCGGTGTCGAGTGCCGCGTTGAACACGTCCGAGAGCTTGGCCACGCGGTCGGCCGGCGTGCCGGCACGCACCGCGAGGGTGCGGAAATTGTCGAGACCCCAGAGCTCGATGCCGTGCTCGGCGGCCGTCGGCACGTCGGGGAAGCTCGGGTGCCGCTTCTCGGCGAAGACGACGATCGGGATCAGATCGCCCGATTCGAGGAACTGGCGCACGTCGCCCGGCTCCTCGTAGAGGGCGTCGACGTGCCCACCCACCGCCGAAGCGTAGCGCTCGGCCGGCTTGCCGAAGGGCACGTTGACCGTCGGATAGCCCTTGCTCGCCATGAACTTGAGGGTGAGGTCGTCCATCGTCCCGTAGCCGGACGTGGCGACCCGCACCGTGCCGGGGTTGGCCTCCACGTGTTCGAGAAAGGACGGGAAGTCCCTGAACGGGCTGTCCTTGGGCACGAACAGCATGGAGTTCGAGTTCTGCGCCCAGACGACGACCGTGAAGTCGTCCGGCTTCGCCGTGCCGAGCCCCGAGGCCCAGGAGGCCACGGTGAGGGCGATCAGCGTGCCCATCGTGTAGCCGTCTGCGGGCTGCGTCATGAGCTTGGTGAGGCCGGCGTTGCCCGAAGCCCCCGAGACGTTGGAAACGGCGATCGGGACGCCCAGCATCGGCTCGGCGATCTTGGCCAGCGTTCGCCCCATGGTGTCGGCGCCGCCGCCCGGACCGAAGGTGACGATCAGCTCGATCGGCCGGTCGGGATAGCCCTCCTGGGCTGAAACGGCGCCGATAGCACCCTGGGCGAGCAGCAGCGAAGCGAACGCGGCGGCGGAACGCCGGAGCACTGTTCTGCGACGGGTCGTCATCCTCGGAACCTCCCTTGCTCGTGGCCACGGGGGTGCGGCGACTCCGGGGCCGGTCGCCGTCACCCGTACCGGTAGCATACGGCTTGACCCTCATCGGGAAAACTTCGAAATACCGAACGTTCTGTTCGGTTTCGCCGATGACCTCTTCCGCGCTCGACGTCCGCGCGCTGCGCAGTTTCCTCGCCATCGTCGAACTCGGCTCGCTCACCGCCGCGGCGCGTCGGGTGCACCGCTCGCAGTCCGCGGTCAGCCAGCAGATCGCCACGCTGGAAGCGCAGCTCGGCCGGGCCCTGTTCCGCCGCGAGAAGCGCCGCCTGCTGCTGACCGATTTCGGCCGCGAGTTCGCCGGGCGCGCGGGCGAGCTCGTGGCCCTGCACGACTCGCTTCTGGACGGGCTCGACCCGCGGGTCGTGCGCGGCCGGCTGCGTTTCGGCACCCCCGATCTCTATGCCGCCTATCTGCTGCCCCGGGTGCTCGCGCGGTTCGCTGCCGCCTATCCGCGCGTCGAGCTCGACCTGCACTGCGCCCGCAGTCCCGTCCTGCTCGACCGTCTGCGCCGGGGCGAGCTCGATCTCGTGCTGGCGACCGGCCAGTTCGGCGACCGCAGCGGTCGCCTGCTGCGGCACGAACCGCTCGTCTGGGTCGCCGCCCGCGGCGTCCGCTTTCCGGCCGACCAGCCGCTGCCGGTGGCCCTGCTGCCGGAGGGAGCGGTCTACACCCATCACGCCCGGATCGCGCTCGAGCGGGCGGGGCGCGCCTGGCGGTTCGCCTGAACGAGCGAGAGCATCGCCGGCCTGCAGGCCGCCGTCCTCGCCGGGCTCGCGGTCTCGGTGGTGCCGGCGTGTGCGGTGATCGACGGGATGGACGTGCTGGACCCCGGGGACGGACTGCCGCTCCTGCCCGCAGTCCGCCTCGTGCTGCACGACCGCGGCCAGCCCCTCTCCTCACCGGTCGAACGTTTCGCGGCCTTTCTCGCCGAGGCCCTGACGACCACCGGGGGCGAGCCGGCCGGGGACGAGGAAGGGTAGGAGAAAGACGAGGGCGGGCAGAACCGCGAGCAATAGACCCGCGACCGAGGCGAGCCTGCGATCGCCCGCAAGCGTGAAGGCCACGGTCTCGGTGGCGAGCGTCGGCACGCGACCCGCGCCGATCAGCAGCGTCGGCAGGTAGAGGGCCACGGAAACGCTCCCGCCGACGGCGAAGGCCGCGAGCAGGGGCCGCGCGAGCAGGGGCCCCTCCGCGCGCAGGAAGGCGCCCGCCGGGCCCGCACCGAGGCAGCGCGCGACCTCGGCGAGGCGTGCCGGCGTGGCCTCGAACGGCCCCTTCGCCACCAGCAGCACGTAGGGCAGGACGAAGACGAGATGCGCCGTGGCCACGGCCACGACCGTACCGTCCAGCCCGGCTGCGAGGAACAGGAGCTGCAGCCCGGGCAGGAAGGCGAGCTGGGGCAGCAGCAGCGGCAGCCACAGGAGCGCCGTCGCCACCGGCAGGGCGCCGTAGTGCCCCGTGGGTCCGACGCGCCGCAGGAGCGGCACGACCGCGGCGGTCGCGAGGCCCGCCACGCCCGCCGCGAGCAGGAGTGTGGTGGTTGCCACGGGCAGGATCTCCGGGCTCGCCGCCGCCCAGTGCCGGAGCGTGAGCGCGTCCGGCAGCACGGCCGGAAACCGCCAGCAGCCGGCGAGCGACCACAGGCCGAGCTGGAGGAGGACGAGACAACCCGTACCGCAGACGGCGAGTGCGGCGAGCGCGCCCGCGACCGGGACGATGCGGCCATCCGACCGGGCGGCGACTGGCCGGCGCAGCCCGCGGACGATGCACGCGGTCACGCGTTCGAGCGACAGCAGCAATGCGGCCGCAGCAAGGATCGCGAGGAGCTGCAGCACCGCCCCCGCCGCCGCGGCGAGCCGGAGGCCGGGATCCGGATCGAGGGCGAGGCGGGTTACGGTGACGGCGAAGGTGGGTGGCGTCGACGGTCCGAGAACCAGCGCCATGTCGACCACCGAGCAGCCGTAGGCCAGCACCGCGAGCGCCGGCAGGCGCAGGGCCCGCTGCAGCTGCGGCAGGACCGCGTGCAGCCACGCCCCGGTCTCCCCGTGGCCGAGCGACCGCGCAACCGCGAGATGCCCGTCGACGGGCATGCGGGCGAGGGCCGCGAGGCCGGCGAACAGGAGGAAGGGAGTCTCACGGAGCGCGAGGCCGAGCGTCAGCGCGAGCCCCCACGGATCGCCCGGGAACAGCCAGTCGGGCGGCCTTTCGAGGCCGGTGGCCCAGGGCGACAGCAGCCGCAGCAGCAGGCCCGAGGGCGCCACGAGGAAGGCGAAGCCGACGGCGAAGCTCGCGTGCGGCACCGCGAGCAAAGGCGCGAGCAGGCGACCGAGCAGCACGGTCCGGCCGCGAGCGTGCGCCCACATCAGGACGAGGTGCGTCAGAAAGAGCGCGAGCAGGGTGGAGGCGACGCCGGCCGCGGTGCCGACCGCGAGCCCCCGCAGCAGACCCGGCTCCGCGAACAGGCGCCGCCACGGATCGAGGGAGACCCCGTGGTGGCCCAGGACGGGCGCGAAACCGAAGGCCGGAAGCAGCGTCGCGGCGAGACCGGCCAGAGACGGCAGCGCCAGCAGCAGGACGAGGTGCGAGACGGTCGGACGCGCGGACGGACGGCGCATTCAGGAGGCGTAGCGCTCCTTCCAGGCCCGCTCCAGCGCCTCCATCCAGTCCGGATGCAGCTCCGGCAACACCGGTTGCAGCGCCTCCGGCGGCAGCATCGCCGGATGACGCGGCACGGCATCGAAGAGGGCGCGGGCTTCGGGCGGCAGCCGGTCCACCGCGAGCACGGTGCCGTCGCCCCAGACGGCCGGATCGAGCTTCCTCGCCTGCGCCTCGGGCGACAGCAGGTAATCGGCGACCACCATGGCGCCCTCGCGGTTCGACGCATTCCAGGGGATGGCAACGAAGTGCGTGTTCGCGATCGTGCCTTCGGCGGGAACGAAGGTGCGCACGCTCTCCGGCAGCCTTCCTGCGAGGATCAGGTTCGCAGCTTCGGCCGGGTTGAAGGACATGGAGAAGTCGACCTCGCCGTCGGCCAGCATCTGGTGCAGCTGCCCCTGGCTCGGCGGAAACGCCCGCCCGGAGCGCCAGAAGTGGGGGTAGAGCCCGTCGAGGAGGTCGAAGACGGGGGCGGCGAGCCGGGCGAAATCCGTCGGTGCCACGGCCGAGGCCAGCCGGTCCCGCGGAATGCCGACGAGATGGAGGAAATGCTTCAGGAAGGTGGAGCCGACGAAGTCCGGCGGTGCCGGATGGGTGAAGCGTCCCGGATCGGCACGGATGCGGTCGAAGAGGGCGGCGAAGCTCGCAGGCGGCTCCGGCACGGCGGCGGAATCGTGGAGGAAGACGAACTGCGCCATGCCCCACGGGGCCTCGTAGCCCTCGGTGGGCACAGTGAAGTCGACCGTGGTCGTCGGCTTGCCCTCGACGTCCACCCAGCGGTAATTGGGAAGGTCTTCGGCGAACGGCCCGAACAGCAGGCCGCGGCGCTTCGCTTCGGCGAAGTTCTCGCAGTTGATCCAGAGCAGATCGATACTCCCGCCGGACTCGCGGCCGGCCGTCTTCTCGGCGACGAGGATCGCCACGGCCTCGGCCGTGTCGTTCACCTTCACATGGACCAGTTCGATGCCGAACAGCGCGGCCACGCGCCCGCCGACCCAGGCGATGTAGCGGTTGATCTCGGGCGATCCGCCCCATGCGTAGAAATGCACCGTGGTGCCCCGCGCCCGCTCGCGGATCTCCCCGAAGTCCGAGGCCCGCGGGAGGGAAACCCGCGCGGCGAGGAGGACCGCCGCCCCGCCTGCTGCCAGCAGCTGCCGTCTGCGCATCTCCAGCACCCTGCGCTCTCCACCGTTACCGCCTCTGTGGGTGCCGGAACACGCCGGATCAACCGTGCGTGCGCGTCCCGCCGGTCACCTGCCCGCGAGCGGTCGGGCGATTGACGCCACGGCCGGCCGGTCGCATGCTGCAGTCCAGTCCCGGATCGAGCCGAGGAGGGAGCCGACGGTGCAGGTGTCCGACATTCTCGCGAAGAAGGGCAACCGGGTGGTGACCGTGCGCAGCGACGTCAGTGTCGCCACGGCCCTGCAGAAGCTCGTGCTGGAACGGATCGGCGCGCTCGTCGTCAGCGACGACGGCGAGCACGTGGACGGGATCCTCTCCGAACGCGACATCGTCCGCGCGCTCGCCGCCGAGGGGGCGGAGCTGCTGCGCGCCGACCGCCGCGTCGCCGATCTGATGACGCGGAGCGTGCGGGTGTGCGCCCCGGGCGATCCGATCAAGGACGTCATGGACACGATGACGCGCTACCGCGTCCGCCATCTGCCGGTCGTGGAGGGCGGCAGGCTCGTCGGCCTCATCAGCATCGGCGACGTGGTCAAGAACCGCCTCGACGAGCTCGAGCTCGAGGCGAACGTGCTCAGGGACGCCTGGATCGCGAGCCACTGAGCCCGGCGGCCGGCGCGGTTCAGGGCGCGAGCGCGGCGAGCAGCGCCGAGAGGGTGACGACCGACGCCGCGTGCGTGGCGAAGACGATGGTCGAGGCGCGGTCGACGAAGGTGCGGTAGCGCTGCGCCAGCACGTAGACCATGGCACCTGTCGGCAGCGCCGCGGTGACGAGGGTTGCGACCGCGAGATCCGGGGGCAGCGGCAGCAGCCGGAAGACCACGAGCGCGATCGCGGCCGGGTGGACGAAGAGCTTGACGAAGGCGAGCGCCAGCACCTCGCGTCCGGCCTCCCTGAGCGGCACACCGACGAGCGAAGCGCCGAGCGCCACGAGCGCTGCCGGTGCGGCGGCCGCACCGGCGAGCGAGGTGAAGGCGAGCAGCGGGCCCGGAAGCTCGAGCCCGAGGATGGCGATCGCGAACCCCGGCACCACGGCGAGGATCAGCGGATGCCGCGCGAGTCCCCGCAGCACCTGCCGGAACACCGCGAGCGCCCCTCCCCCGCCGCGGCCCTCGAGGATGGCGATGGCGATCGGCGCCGTGATCAGATTGTCGAACACGAGCGCCAGCACCGCCGGGATCGCCGCGTGGTCGCCGAAGGCGGTGAGCAGCAGCGGAATGCCCATGTAGCCGGAATTGGTCCAGATCGCGGCGAGCGCCTGGAATGCGGCGCGGCCGCTGTCGGCGCCGGCGAGCCGGCCCACGAGGAAGACAATCGCGAACAGCCCGAGCGCGACACCGTAGAAGGCCGCGAACCAGCGCGGATCGAACAGCCGGTCGAGGGGAGCTGTCGCCACCTTGGCGAACAGGAGCGGCGGCAGGGCGATGTAGAGGACGAAGGTGTTGAGGCCGGCGACGGCGGGCTCGTCGAGGAGCCGGCCGCGCCGCGCGAGATAGCCGACGGCGATGATCGCGAAGAAGGGCAGCGCGATCTCGAGGATGGCACGCATGCTGCGGGCCCGCTCTCAGAGCAGGTCGCGCAGCATCGCCACCAGCGGACGGTCGGCCGGCGGCATCGGCACCTCCGCGAGCTCGCGCGGCCGCAGCCAGCGGATCTCCTGTCCTTCGCGGGCTTCGGGCACACCCTGCCAGACCCGGCAGACGAAGAGCGGCATCAGCAGGTGGAATTCGGGGTAGCGGTGCGAGGCGAAGGTGAAGGGCGCGAGGCAGCTCTCGTGCGTGCGAATGCCGAGCTCCTCCGCGAGCTCGCGGATCAGGCACGTCTCGGGCGTCTCGCCGGGCTCGACCTTGCCGCCCGGAAATTCCCAGAGCCCGGCCAGATGCCGGCCCTCGGGACGGCGGGTGACGAGCACGCGCCCGTCGGCATCCACGAGCGCGCAGGCCGCGACGAGCACGAGCCGGACGCCGCCGGACGCCGCCGCGTCTTCAGCTCCGGTAGCTGCCATTGATGTCGATGTAGCCGTGGGTGAGATCGCAGGTCCAGACCGTGGCGGTCCCGGGCCCGTCACCGACACGCACCTCGATCGCGATCTCGCGGCCGCGCAGGTGTGCCGCCACCGGCGCTTCGTCGAGGTCCGGCACGGCGCCGCCGTCGCGCGCGACCCAGTGGCCGCCGAACGCGACCGAGAGCCGCGACGGCTCGATCGGCTCGCCGGCGCGGCCGACCGCCGCCACCACCCGGCCCCAGTTGGCGTCCTCACCGGCGATCGCCGTCTTGACGAGCGGCGAGTTCGCGACCGTGAGGCCGATGCGCCGCGCCGAGGCGTCGTCCACCGCCCCGGAGACGCGGATCGTGACGAACTTCTGCGCCCCCTCGCCGTCGCGCACCACCTGGGTCGCGAGATCGACGCAGAGGTCGAGCAGCGCCGCGGCGAAGTCCGCGAGGGCGGGATCGTCGGGCGAGGCCGGCGACGGATTGCCGGCGCGGCCGGTCGCGAACAGCAGCACCGTGTCCGAGGTCGAGGTGTCGCCGTCGACCGTGGTGCAGTTGAAGGAGCGGTCGCAGGCACCGGCGAGGAGAGGCTGCAGCACGGCTGCCGGGAGCGCCGCGTCGGTGACGAGGAAGGCGAGCATGGTCGCCATGTCCGGGGCGATCATGCCCGAGCCCTTGGCCACGCCGGCGAGCGTGACCGGAATGCCGCCGATCGCCGCGTGACGCACCGCCGCCTTGGGGAAGGTGTCGGTGGTCATGATGGCGCGCGCGACATCGGCGAGCGCGTCGCCGCGCAGGCCGGCGACGAGGCGCGGCAGGGCGGCCGTGATCTTCTCGACCGGAAGCCGCTCGCCGATCACACCCGTTGAGGCGACGAACACCTCTTCCGCCCCGCAGCCGAGCAGGCCGGCCACGGCTTCGGCCTCGGTGCGCACCGCCCGGTCGCCCTCTTCGCCGCGGAAGACGTTGGCGTTGCCGGCGTTGACGAGGAGCGCCCGCGCCCTGCCGCCCGCGAGGATGCGGCGGCACCAGACGACGGGATGACCCGGCACCTGCGAGCGGGTGAAGACCCCGGCGACCGTGGTGCCGGGGTCGAAGACCAGAAGCGCGAGGTCCGGCCGGCCGCGATAGCGGATGCCGGCCTCGCAGACCGCGAAGACGGCGCCCGCGACCGCCGGCAGGTCCGGCATGCGCGCGGGCGCGAGCGGCGAGCGGGGATGGGTCGCCACGGCCTTCCGGTTCCCTCCAGCTGCGCGGGCGTCAGTTGCCCGAAGCGCCGCCCGGGGCAGCGGTCCCCGAGGGATCCGTGCCGCCGAGCACCTCCTCGTGGCGGACGATGGTCGCCGCGGCGCGGCGCTCGGCGAGGTGCGCGCGGATCGCGTCGCGCGCCACCTGCTCGCGCACCTGCGGTTCGGCCTCCTCGAAGCCGGGCACCTCGCTGGTCTTCTCGCGCAGCAGCACGACGTGCCAGCCGAAGCGGCTCTGCACCGGCTCCTTCGTGTAGCTGCCGGGCTCGAGCGCGGTCACCGCCGCCTCGAACTCGGGCACCATCGTGCCCTTCGGGAAGCAGCCGAGATCGCCGCCCTTGGGCCCGGTCGGACCCTTCGAGCGGGCCTTCGCGAGCTCCGCGAAATCCGCGCCGGCTTCGAGCTCGGCGATCACGGCCTTCGCCTCGTCCTCGCTCTCGACGAGGATGTGGCTCGCGCAGTATTGCTCCTTCGCGAACGCCGGGTCGCTCTTCATCTTCTCGTAGGCCGCGCGCAGCTTCTCGTCGGTCGACGCCTCGTCGACCAGCTTCTGCAGCAGCGCCGCGCGCAGCACGCGCCCGCGCGCCCGCTCGAGCTCGCGCTGCACCACCGGATCGGAGGCGAGACCCTGCCGTTCGGCCTCGGCCTGCAGCAGCCGGTCGTCGATCACCCGCTCGACCAGCGGCTTCGCGAGCGCGCTCATCGGCAGCTGGCGGTACTGCTCGGGCAGCTCCTGATAGGCCGCCTCGACGTCGCTCATGTGGATCTTCTGGCCGTCGACCTCGGCCACGACCGGGTCTTCGGCGGATTGCTGGGCGAGGGCGGGGACCGCGAAGGTCAGCAGGCCCGCGAGCAGAAGCGCGGCTCTCGGCGACATGGACAGGCTCTCCCGGGTTCGGGGTCGCGACGGCGCCGGCTCCCCGCCCGCGCGGCACGACTGGACACTGGTGCCCGCGGGATCTAGAGCACGCGGCGAAGCTTGGAAGTGGGGAGGCCCGGCATGCGCGCGAACCGCCTGCGGCGGATCTGGAAGGACGGCGGCAAGACGGTCAACGGCTGGCTCGGCATTCCGAGCGCCTTTTCGGCCGAGCTCATGGCGCACCAGGGGTTCGAGAGCGTCACCGTCGACATGCAGCACGGCGTGGTCGGCTACGAGGCGGCGGTCGGCATGCTGCAGGCGATATCGACCACCGACGCGGTGCCGCTCGTGCGGGTGCCCTGGCGCGAGGCCGGCATCGTCATGAGGATGCTCGATGCCGGCGCCTACGGCATCATCTGCCCGATGGTGAACAGCCGCGCGGAGGCGGAGGAGCTCGTCTCCTTCTGCCGCTACCCGCCCCTGGGCCAGCGCAGCTTCGGGCCGGTGCGCGCGTCCATCTACGGCGGCGCCGACTACCACGACCACGCCAACGAGGAAGTGCTCGTGCTGGCGATGATCGAGACCCGCAAGGCGCTCGACAATCTCGACGAGATCCTCTCGGTCCCGGGGCTCGACGGCGTCTACGTCGGCCCCTCGGATCTGGCGCTCTCGCTCGGCTACCGTCCGGGCGCCGACCCGAAGGACGAGGAGGTGCTGCAGGCGATCGCGCGCATTCTCGAAGCGGTACGCGGGCGCGGCCTGTTCGCCGGCATCCACTGCCTCTCGGCCGGCTTCGCGCGGCGCATGTGGGATCTCGGCTACCACATGACGAGCCTGCTCTCCGACGGCCGGCTCATGGCCATGAAGACCCGCGAGCTGCTGCAGGAACTGCGCGGCTCCGCGGGTGGCCAAGGCGCGTCGGGATACTGAGCCGATGCCGCGCGTCGCCGTGATCGGCCGTGTCCGCGAGGAGGGGCTCGCGCTCCTGCGGGCACGGCCGGAGATCGAGGTGGAACTGGTCGAGGAGGGTGACCCGGAGCGGATCGCGCGCGCGGTCGCGGCGGCGGACGCGGTGGTGCTGCGCACGGCCCGCCTGACCCCGGCCATGATCGAGGCGGCGGCGAACCTCCGCGTCGTCTCGCGCCATGGTGTCGGTTACGACAATGTGCCGCTCGACGTCCTGAACGCGCGCCGGATCCCGCTCGCCATCGCCGCGAGCTCGAACCGCATCTCGGTCGCCGAACACACGCTGTTCCTGATGCTCGCGCTCGCCAAGCTCGGCTGCGTGCACGACCGCGCCGTGCGCGAGGGCGACTGGAAGATCCGCGAACGCTTCGCCGCCTTCGAACTCTGGGGCAGGCGGCTCCTGCTGCTCGGCTTCGGGCGGATCGGCAGCGAGGTGGCGAGGCGCGCCGCCGCCTTCGGCATGAAGGTGGCGGTCCACGATCCGCTGCGCGCCACGGACGAGCTCGCGGCCGCCGGGGTCGAGCCCGTCTCCGACCTCGCGCAGGCCCTCGCCGAAGCGGATGTCGTGAGCCTGCACATGCCCCGCACGCCCGGGGCGCCGCCCGTGATCGGTGCCGACGAACTCGCCCGCATGAAGCCGTCCGCGATCCTGATCAACACCGCCCGCGGCGGCCTCGTCGACGAGCGCGCGCTCTTCGAGGCGCTGCGCTCCGGAAGGCTCGCCGGTGCCGGCCTCGACGTCTTCGGGGAGGAGCCGCCGCCGGCCGACCATCCGCTCTTCGCCCTCGACAATGTGGTGCTGAGCCCGCACAGCGCCGGCATCACGCGCGAGGCGACGATCCGCATGGCGGTGGAATCGGTGCAGAACGCGCTGGACGTGCTCGACGGCCGGCTCGATCCGGCGGTGATCGTCAACTGGCGCGAGATCGCGGGCGGGACGGAGGATGCGGGATGACCGGGACCATCGGCGTCGGCCTCGTCGGCAGCGGTTTCATGGGCCGAAGCCACGCGCTCGCGCTGGCGATCGCTTCGGTCGCCTTCGACCCGCCCCTGCGGCCGCGGCTCGAGCTCCTCGCCGACCGCGACCAAGAGACCGCGGCCCGGGCGGCGCGGGCCTTCGGCTTTTCCCGCGCGACCGGCGACTGGCGCGAGCTCGTCGCCGATCCGGCCGTCGATCTCGTCTCGATCACCACCCCGAACGTGCTGCACCACCCGATCGCCATGGCGGCGATCGCGGCCGGCAAGGCGGTCTGGTGCGAGAAGCCGCTCGCACCCACCGTGGCCGAGGCCTTCGCCATGGCGGAGGCCGCGGAGAAGGCCGGCGTGCCGACCTTCGTCGGCTTCAACTATCTCAAGAACCCGCTCGTGCGCACCGCCCGCGAGCTCGTGCGCTCGGGCGAGCTCGGCGAGATCACGCGCTTTCGCGGCATTCACGCCGAGGACTACATGAGCGATCCGGCGGTGCCCTGGAGCTGGCGGCTCGATCCCGCGAACGGCGGCGGTGCCATCGCCGATCTCGGCAGCCACATCGTCGCCATGGCGCGCTTCCTCGTCGGTCCCGTCGCCGAGGTGGCGGGCGACGTCACGACCCTCGTCCCCGAGCGCCCCGTCGCGCCCGGCAGCAGCGAGAAGCGCCGGGTCGAGGTGGACGACGAGGCGCGGGCGCTCGTGCGCTTCGAGAACGGTGCCGTCGGCACGCTCGAGGCCAACTGGGCCGCGACCGGGCGCAAGATGCACCTCGCCTTCGAGATCACCGGCACGAAGGGGGCGATCGTGCTGAACATGGAGCGCATGAACGAGATGCGCCTGTTCCTGCGCGGCGGCCGCCCCGGGACGGAGGGCTTCGTCGAGATCCCGGCGGGCCCGGCGCATCCGGACTATGCCGCCTTCTGCCCGGCGCCGCAGCACCAGCTCGGCTTCAACGAGATCAAGGCGATCGAGGCGGCGCACATCCTGCGCGCGCTCGCGGGCGGCGAGCGGTTCGAACCCGATTTCCGCGAGGCGGCGGAGGTGCAGCGCACCATCGCGGCGATCCTGCTCTCGGCCCGCGAGCGCCGCTGGGTGCGGACCGCCGAGGTCACGGCCTGAGAGCGGATGCCTGCGGCCGGATCCGGGACCGCCGATCTCCTGCACCACCCCTTCTGGCTCGAGGGGCTGCCGCCGCTTCCGGCGCTTCCCGAACGCCCGCCCGCGCAGACCGACGTCGCCATCGTCGGCGCCGGCTACACCGGGCTCAACTGCGCGCTCGAGGTCGTACGCGGCGGTCGTGCCACCCTCGTGGTCGATGCCGCCGATCCCGGCTCCGGCTGCAGCACGCGCAACGGCGGCCAGGTCGGCACCAGCATCAAACCCTCGCTTTCGAGCCTCGCCGCCCGTTACGGCCGCGAACGTGCCGCCGCCATCCGTGCGGCCGGGATCGAGGCGCTCGCATTCGTCGTGGAGCGCATCCGCAGCGAGGGCATCGACTGCGACTTCCGCCGCACCGGTCGCTTCCGCGGCGCGCACACGCCCCGGCACTTCCGGGAGCTCGTGCGCGAGGCCGAGGAATTGCGCGCCGAAGGTATCGAGGTCGAGGTGGTGCCGGAATCGGAGCAGCGCCGCGAGCTCGGCACGGACGTCTATTTCGGCGGCCTCGTCTTCCCGCGCCACGGCGGGCTGCACCCGGCGAAGTACCAGCGCGGGCTGCTCCAACGGGTGATCGCGGCCGGCGGCACGGTCGTGGGCCATTGCCCGGTGCGGACGATCGCGCGCGACGGCGCGGGCTTCCTCCTCGACACGGCGTGCGGACGGGTCCGGGCGCGCGAAGTGGTGGTGGCGACCAACGGCTATACGGGCCACCTCGTCCCCTGGCTCGCGCGGCGGATCGTTCCGGTCGAGAGCACCATCGTCGCTACCGAGGAGCTGCCGCGGGAGCTCGTCGACCGGCTGTTCCCGACCGACCGGGTCGCCGGCGACACCTGCCGGGTGGTCTCCTACTTCCGCGCCTCGCCCGACCGCAGGCGCGTGCTGTTCGGCGGGCGGGTGCTCGCCGGGCGGGTCGACGCGGCGACCGCGGCCCTGAGGCTGCAGCGGCGCATGTGCCGGATCTTCCCGGAGCTCGAAGCGTACCGCGTCACCCACGTGTGGAGCGGCACGGTCGCCTGGAGCTTCGACGAACTGCCGCACATCGGCCGGCACGACGGGATCTGGTACGCGCTCGGCTACTGCGGTTCGGGCGTGTCGCTCGCGAGCTGGCTCGGGACGCGCCTCGGCCAGCAACTGCTCGGCCGCCCCGAGGGCCGCACCCCGCTCGACGGTCTGCCGCACCCGACCCGGCCGTTCTACACCGGGCGCCCCTGGTTCCTTCCGGCGGTGGTCGGCTGGTACGGGCTTCAGGACAGGTTCGACACATGGCGCGCGGCGCGGCTGCGCGGCCGGGGCGGCATCAGCTGAGGAGGCCGGCGGCGCGGGCGATCCGGAAGTGGCCGCAGGCGACGATGTCCTCCGGGCAGATCCGCGACGGCACGCCGAGGAGCGCGAAGGCGCGCTCGTAGCGGGCGACGAGCTGCCAGCCGCCGACGAGCTCGGTCGCCGTGTGCCGCCCCCAGATGGCGGCGGCTTCGCGCAGCTCGCTGCCGATCAGCAGGCCCGAGAGGAAGGACGGCGCGGCTTCGGGCGCGAGCTCGCCGAACAGACCGCGCGTGCGCACCCCGAACAGCCGGTGCAGGAGCCCGCCCGTCGGCCCGATATCGGCGAAACCGGCCCGCACGCCCTCCGCGAAGGCCGCTTCGTCGAAGCCGTCGCCCTCCATGGTGCGGCCGAGGATGCTGTGCCGGCGCAGCACGGCAAAGAGTTCGCCCGTGAGGAAGGTGGCGAAGCGGAGCACCTGCCCGCGCTCGCAGAGCGCCCATTTGCTGTGGGTGCCGGGAAGGACACAGAGCCTGCGCGCGTCGCTGCCGGCCAGGGCACCTACGATCTGGGTCTCCTCGCCGCGCATCACGTCCGGAGCATCGCCGGGACTGCGGCTGACGAGCCCCGGCACGAAGTGCAGCGGCCGGCCGTCCCGGAGCCGGTGGACGACGAGGGCGCGGGCGAGCTCCCCGAGCCCGGCCGGGCAGTCGAGATAGGGAGTCTCGACCCAGCCCTGACGGCTCGTGATCATGCCCGAGGCGACGACCGGCACCTCCGGCTCCGCGCGCAGCCAGTCGCCGGCGAAGCGCAGGAGCGTGCCTTCGAAGTCGCCGTCCTCGACCGCGAGGATGCCGAGGGGACCCTCGCGTCGCTCCAGCACACATCCCTCCGTCCCGATGCGGAAGGCGCGGAGCGTGCTCGTGCCCCAGTCGAGGCCGATCAGCAGGGTCCCGGTCAAGCGATGCCTCCGGTGCCGGCGGGTCCGCGCCCTGCTATAGGGAGTGCCGCCGCCCCCCGCCAGAGGACGATGCCGTTGCACACCGAAGACCGCCTCGAACGCTTCGCCGACGCCGAGCGCTGGCCGACCCCGGAACTGCTCGAGGCGATGCTGGAGCGTCAGTTCCACGCGCTCGCGGCGGTGCGCGAGGCGCTGCCGGCGCTCGGTCGGGCGGCGGAGGCGGTGGTGGCCCGGCTCGCGGCCGGAAGCGGACGCCTCGTCTACGCCGGCGCCGGCACCTCCGGACGCCTCGCGGTGCAGGACGGGGTCGAGCTCGTCCCGACCTTCCACTGGCCGCGGGAGCGGCTCGCCTTCGTGCTCGCGGGGGGCGAAGCCGCGCTTCTTCGCGCCATCGAGGGCGCCGAGGACGACGTGGAAGCCGCCCGGGCGCGCATCGCGGAGCTCGGCGTCGGGCCCGGGGACGTGCACATCGCCGTCGCCGCCTCCGGCACGACGCCCTTCGTGCGCGCGGCGCAGGCGGAGGCGCGGGCGCGGGGCGCGCTCACCGTCGCCCTCGCGAACAATCCCGGTGCGCCGCTGCTCGCCGAGGCGGAGCACGCCATCGCCCTGCCGACCGGGGCCGAGTTTCCCGCGGGGTCGACCCGCATGGTCGCCGGCACGGCCCAGAAGATCGCCCTCAACCTGCTGTCGACGGCCGTCATGGTCCGCCTCGGCCGGGTCCACCGCGGCCGCATGGTGGCGCTCGTGCCGGGCAATGCCAAGCTCCGCGCCCGCGCGGTGCGGATCCTGCGCGAGCTGACGGGTACCGGCGAGGAAGAGGCGCGGCGCGCGCTCGAGGCGGCCGGGCACGACGTGCGCCTCGCCGTGCTCCTGCTCGACGGGCTCACCCCGGAAGAGGCACGTCGGCGGCTCGCTGCGGCCGGAGGCGATCTCGGCCGCGCGCGCGGCGCCTGAGCGTCGGTCTCACCAGCCGCCGCCTCCCCCGCCGCCACCGCCGCCTCCGGACGAGCCGCCCCCACCGATGCCGGAGCGGGATCCGGGCGGCGGAGCCGAGGCCGCCGCGACGGCGGAGGCGAAGGAGGACGACAGGCTGCGGGAGAGCGCGAGCGGGTCGGAACGGCCGCGTCCGACGTACCAGTCCGGTGCCGGCGGCTCGGCTCCGGCGAGCGCCTTCGCGAAACGCTCGCTCCACGCGTGCTCGCAGTCGAGTGCCCAGGCCCAGGGGAGATACCGCTCGAACCGTTCCGGCGTGAGTTCGGGCGGGTGCAGGATCCCGAGCCGGTGCTCCTCGGCGACCGACAGATAGCGGCGGAAGCCCGCGAGCTCGTCGAGCAGCCGGCGGCCGGCCGTGGTCGGCGCCTGCAGCAGCCGCCAGAAGAGCGCCGCCAGCACCACCATGAGCGGCACCACGACGAGCGTGGCGATCTCCGCAGGCGTCCACAGCCCGGGCGGCAGGCCCTCGTCCGGATCGAGGAGGACGAGCACCAGCAGGCCCGCGGGCACGAGAGCGAACAGCAGCAGTGCGATGCCCCCGCGCAGCAGCCGTCCGATCCGCGCGAGTGCGCCCGGCGCCATCCGCCAGCGATCTGCGAGCTCGCGCGCACGCATGATCACCATGCCGAGCCAGAAGCCCGTGAAGAGGCTCGCCGAGAAGGCGTCCGGGGCCGGGCGGACGAGGACGGCGATGGCGACGACCGCGAGCAGGGAGACGAGAACGCCGACCGCGAACCAGCCGAGGTTGCGCCGGATCACGACGCCCTCGTACTCGGCGCGGAGCGCCCTCTGCAGGGCCGAGCGGGCCTCGCGCAGCCCTTCGCCGCCGTTGCGGGCGAGCACGACGAACGGCCGTCCGTCGGCGAAGAGGGCCGTCTCGAGCGCGCGCTCGGCCTTCGTCGGCTCGGGAGAACCCGGGCGCGGCGGACGCTGTTCGAGCAGGAAGCCGTCGTCCTGCTCCACGATCCGCAGCCGTCCCTTGACCGCGAGACTCAGGATCGCGGCGACGAGCCCCCGATGGTCGAAGCCGGACCGCCAGACGTAGCGGGCGGCCGCCGGCCCCATGCCCGGCGGCGGATCGAACAGCGGCACCACGGTTCCGGGCGGCGGATCGCGCCCGACCCGCCACCAGGCGACCATCCACCAGGCCAGCACGAGGCCGAGGGCGGCGAGCGGCACCGCCGCCCCGATCACCTCGCGCCGCACGGCCGGGGGTCGCACGATCCACTTCGGGAAAGCGACGGCGATCGTGAACCCTTCACCGGGCGCGAGCTCCCTCGTCGTCCGTGCCCGGAAGATGCCCGGAGCCGCCTCGAGCAGCTCGAAATCCGTACCTCTGGCTCCGCGCGGCCCGGTGTAGGCGGACCAGTCGCGCACCGGCGCGCCGGCCGGCAGATGCACGGTCACCTCCGCACGCGAGATCGGGAACGCCCAGTCGTTGCCGGTGACGTTCCAGTAGAGCTCGTCGTGCGCCTCGAAGAAGCCGAGCTGGCCGTCGGTGCGGTAGGTGAGCCGCCAGACGTGCCGTCCCGGTTCGAGCGGCACGTCGGGATCGCCGATCCAGACCCGCACACCCGCGCCGCGGTCCTCGACGCGCCAGCGTTCGGGCCTGCCGTCGCGCGTGACTTCGAGCACCGAAAAGCCGACGACGACCGTCCGGCCGCGGGCGTCGCGGTAGCGGGTCGGGAAGTCGCGGTAGATGCCGCGGCGGATCGCGACCCCCTCGACCGTCGCCGCGATGGTCTCGGTGACCTCGAGGCTGCCGTCGGTGCCGATCACGATCCCGCTCGAAAAGCGCTCGATGCGTTCCTCCGCGCCGGCGGGCGCCGCGACCGCGAGGAGCAGGAGGAATCCGAGGAGCGCTCTCAACGCCCCGTCGCACCTTCGAAGGAGATCTTCGGCACGCTGCGCGCCGCCTCGTCGTCGAGCTCGAAGAACTCGGCCAAGACGAAATCGAATCGCCCGGCGATCAGATTGTCGGGGAAGGACTGGATGCGGGTGTTGTAGTCCCGGACCGTACCGTTGTAGTAGCGTCTCGCCTTCTGGATCTCGTCCTCGATTTCCGCGAGCTGTTCCTGCAGATGGCGGAAGTTGGCATCCGCCTTCAGTTCCGGATAGGCCTCGGCAATGGCGAAGAGCCGCCCGAGCGTCGCGGCGAGCCCGCGTTCGGCCTCCGCCTGTTCGGCGACGCCGTGGGCACCCATGCTCTTCGCCCGCATCTCGGCGATCTCCTCGAACACGCCACGCTCGTGCGCGGCGTAGCCCTTCACCGTCTCGACGAGGTTCGGGATCAGATTGGCGCGGCGTCTGAGCTGCACGTCGATACCGCTCCAGGCTTCCTCGACGAGGTTTCGGAGCCGCACGAGGCGGTTGTAGGCGTAGACGACCCAGAGGGCGATCGCCGCCAGGATGGGCAGCAGGACGTAGAAGGCGCGCATCGGTTTCTCCTCGGGCCCTTGCGCGGGCCGGAGGAGGATGGCCGCGCCTGCGGGCTCCCGGCAAGCCCGTATGTTCACGCAGCCGGAGTGTCGTCCGGCCGGGCGATCCGGCCGCCGCAGCAGGGCTCGGGGACGCCCGTCGTCGAGGGAAAGCTCGTCGGCAGACCGCGCAGCACCCGCACCGCGAGGCAGGCGAAGGCCTGCGCTTCGAGGGCATCACCGTCGGCACCGATGGCCTCGACCGGCTCCACCGCCACACCGAGAGACCTGCGCAAGCCTTCGAGAAGGGCGAAATTCCTGCGCCCGCCACCCGTCACCAGCCAGCGCCGCGGCGGCTCCGGCAGCAGGCGCAGGCCACGTGCGACGGCTTCGACGGTGAAGGCCGCGAGGGTCGCGGCACCGTCGGCGGGTGCGAGGCCTTCGACTGCGGACGTGTCGAAGTCGTTGCGGTCGAGCGACTTGGGGGGCGGCCGGTCGAAGAAGGGATGCGCCAGCAGGCGCGCGAGGCGGTCGCGGTCGACGCGGCCCGAAGCCGCGAGCCTGCCGCCCTCGTCGAACGACGCTCCGGTCGTCCGCCGCACCCAGTCGTCCAGAAGTGCGTTGCCGGGTCCGGTATCGAAGGCGAGGAGCGCGCCGTCCCGCCCGATCCAGGTGAGGTTGGCAATCCCGCCGATGTTGAGGACGGCTGTGGGCTTGTCGAGCCCGCGCACGAGCAGGGCGTGGAAAACGGGGGCGAGCGGCGCGCCCTCGCCGCCGCGGCGGACGTCCTCGCTGCGGAAGTCGAAGACGACGGGCACGCCGAGCCTGCGGGCGAGGCGGGGCGCGTCGCCGATCTGAAGGGTGATGCCCTGCTTCGGACGGTGGTCGACCGTGTGCCCGTGGAAGCCCGCGAGCTCCACCCGGCGCGCTTCCGGCGGCAGGCCCCGGAGCAGCGCTGCGGCGGCTTCGGCGTGCAGGTCCGTGACGATCCGTTCGAGCCTCGTGAGCTCGCCCGGATCCGCACCGCGCGCCCGCACGACCGCGGCGAGCCGCCGCCGGACCGGCTCGGGATAGGGCAGCGTGGTGGCGGCGACGGGACGGAAGACCTGCTCGCCGTCGGTCTCGACCAGCGCTACATCGACCCCGTCCATCGACGTGCCGCTCATGAAGCCGAGCACGCGCAGCGGGCGGCCGTCCATGCCGTGCGTCCGCAGCAGGAGACGGGGCGAAGATGCCCGAAATCCTCGAAGGCCGCATCCTCGCACCCGAAGGTTTCGTCCGCGGACGCGTGCTTTTCGAGGAACGCATCCTCGCCATCGAACCCGATCCCGCGGCGCCGGATGCACCGATCGTCCTTCCCGGCTTCGTCGATCTGCACGTGCATGGCGGCGGCGGGCACGAGGTGATGGAGGGGGAAGCGGGCATCCGGCGGATGGCCGCCTTCCACCTCCGCCACGGCACGACGAGCCTGCTCGCGACCAGCGTGACGGCGCCGGCGGAGGACCTCGTGCGCGTGGCCGAAGCGGTGGCGGCGGTGGTGCGGCGTCCGGGCGCGGAAGAGGCGCGCGTGCTCGGCCTGCACCTCGAGGGGCCCTTCATTTCGCCGCAGGCGCTGGGCGCCCAGCCGCCTTATGCAATCCCGCCGGACTTCGCGCTCGTGGACCGCATCTTCGCGACCGGCACCCTGCGCGTGGTCACGCTGGCTCCGGAGATCGACCCGGATCTCCAACTCGTTCGCCGGCTGGCGGCAGCCGGCGTGCGGGTGCAGATCGGCCATACCCGCTGCAATTACGCCGAGGCCGTGGCGGCGCTCGAAGCGGGGGCCTCGGGCTTCACCCACCTCTTCAACGCCATGAGCGGGCTCGCCCATCGCGAACCCGGCGCCGTGGCCGCGGCCCTCGCGCACGGGCACCGGGCGGAGATCATCCCCGACCTGCAGCACGTCGCGCCCGGTGCGATCCTCGCCGCCCGGCGCGCGATCCCGGGGCTCTACGGGGTGACGGACGCGGTGGCGGCGGCCGGCATGCCGGATGGCCGGTACCGGCTCGGCGCGCACACGGTGCACAAGCGCGGCGAGCGGGTGGAGCTCGCAGACGGCGCGCTCGCCGGCAGCGTGCTGACCATGGACAGGGCGCTGCGCAACCTGGTCGCCATCGGCCTGCCGCTCGAAGAAGCGGCGCGGCGGCTTTCGACGGTTCCCGCGGACTATCTGGGCCTCTCCGACATCGGCCGCCTCGCGCCCGGCGCCTGCGCCGACTTCGTGGTGCTGGACGGCGGGCTCGACATCCTCGCCGTCTTCCGCGCGGGCCGGAAGGCGCAGCGGGGCTGAACGGCGGCCGGGGCGCCGGCGGGCGGCGGGGTGCGTCCCCCGCCTCGGGGAAAGCTCCACCACGGAGCACGACCGGGCTCCGGGCCGGACCGGCGCCAGCGCCCTGAAACGCGTCACGGGCTCCGGGGGTCGCACCGGTGTGGTGGGAGGCTCTCAGCGGACGAACAGCAGCGGCACGAGGAGGAAGGCGAGCGCGAGCAGCACGGCGAGCAGGCCGGGCGGTATCGGTCCCGGGGTTGCCGCGCGTGGCTCCGATCCGGGCGCGGGCCCTCGCGCCACTCCCCCTCCGGCCTTGTGGGCGGACGCCGGGCTGGCGGCGGATTCGGGGGCGGGCTTCCGCCGGCCGCCGGACGGCCGGCCCTGCCGCGCGGACGGCTGCCCGTGCTCTCGCGGCTGCGACGGGGCGGTCATGCGGGGTCGGTCTCCGGGAGGCGAAGGTTCGGGGCGTCCGGGGCATCCCGGGCTGTCCGTGGGGCCGAGGCGGGCCGCGGCGCGACCGGATCCAAAGACCGCGACCCGATGCCACCGGGGCGGATCCCCGGCGGACCGTCAGGATCCGGCCCCGGGACGGCCCGGAGCGGGTCCGGCCCGGGCCGCACGCCTCGCTGCAGCCGGGCGTCCCGGCGCCGCTACGGTGTCAGGCCGCGCGGGCGGCGCGACGCTCCTGATGGCGGGCGAGCGCATCCATGCGCCGCAGGTCCGTCTCTTCGAGCTGCAGCGCGAGCTCGACCCAGAGTTCGACCACGTCGATCAGCTCGGACTTGGTCACCGGCTCGACGCGGCTGCGCATCTTGCGGAGCGTGAGATCGGTACGGAAGCGCGGCGCCCGCTCCTGCGCGAGCCGGCGGAGCGCGTCGCGCGCCTCGCCGCGCCCGACCAGCAGGTCGACGAGGCCGAGCTCGTGCAGTTCCTCGGCGCTGCGCGTGCGACCGTCCTCGATCAGCCGTCGCGCCACCAGCTCGCCGACGCGCCGGCGCAGGAAGCTGTAGGCGCCCATGCCGGGGAACAGGTTGAAGAGGATCTCCGGCAGGCCGAACTTGGTGCCCTGCTCGGCGATCACGAGATCGTTCGTGACCATCGCCTCGAAGCCGCCGCCCACCGCGTCGCCCTCGATCACCGCCACCGTCAGGACCGGCAGGTCGAGCGCCCGGTAGTTGTCGTAGAGGACGTCGATCGAGCCGTGCGCGTAGCGCCGCAGACCTTCGCGGTCGCCGCTGCGGATGAGCCGCGTGAAGGTGGCGAGATCGCCGCCGAGGCTCCACACGCCCTTCGCCCGCGAGGTCCAGGCGAGGTAGCGGAACGGCATCTCCGCGGGCTCGAACCCGGCGTAGAGCCGCCGCAGATGCTGCTGGAAGGCGCGGCCGTCGCGCATCAGCGCCGGCGTGAAGCAGGCGCGCTCGCCGTGCTGCATCTCGGCCCAGAGGATGCCGGTCTCGTCCTCGAGGCGGGCCACGAGGTTCGGCAGGACGAGATCTGGCCGGCCGCCGCTGCCGCGCTTCGCGAACTGGCGCACACGCTCGTCCGATCCGGAGATCAGATTGTCGTTCTCGCCCCGGTCGACCAGACCACGCAGGACATCCTTCGCAACCGCCATGTCGTCCGCTCCGTCTCCGCACCTCCCGGCACCGTCGCCGGGAGCCGCTCCACTGCCTCTCGTCTGGCAGGAAGGGTTAACGGAGTCGGTGAACGGACACAAGCCACGATCGTTTCGAAGTCGAAGCGGTTTTCACTGGAACTTTGTCGGGATTGAAACCTGATTTCGATAAAACTTTCGCGGTTTGCTCAGCCGTAGCGGAAGCGGAGCAGGCGGTCGTAGCTCCTGAGCTCGCGCAGGATCGAGACGAACCGGCCGGTTTCGCCCGACTCCACCACCTCCGGGATGCGCTGAAGGCTGGCGATGGCGCCCTCGAAGAGGCGCGCGAAGGAACCGTCGCGCACCGCCTCGGGCGCCGCCTCCCGACAGCGCTCGTACAGGTAGAGAGTGACGGCGTTGTCCGCGAGGATGTCCCGCACCCGCGCCCGGTCGGAGAGATCGGGGCCGCCGTCGCCTTCGCTGCGCCAGCGCCACAGCTGGTCCATGGCCTCGTTCATCTCGAGGATGCAGTCCGACCACAGCGCGATCCCGAGCCGCCGCCGCGCCTGCGCCAGCGATGCGAGGGCGTCCTCCAGCATCGCGTGCGCTTCCGCCGCCTCGCCGGCATCGAGCCGCGCGCGTGCCTCGCCGACGGCGTGCTCCGTCCGCCCGAGGGCGGCGTGGAAATCCGGATCGTCGAACGGCTCCGGCGCACCGGCGGCGGCCCGTGCCGCGACCTCCCGCCAGCGCTCCTCCGCCCCCTCGAGGCCGACGAGCGCCAGATCGACATTCTCGGTGCGCGCGTAACCCGACGCCTCGCGCGTCGCGCGCGCGGCCTCCTGCAGCGCGTTCAGGAAGTCGGTGAACGGACCGGCAGCGGCGGCCGCCGGCAGAGCGAGGACGAGGAGGACGGCGAGAGTCCGGATCGGCATGGTTTCCTCCCGAAACGGCTTGGCGCCAGCATGCGTCTGTGCGAATATAAGCGCCGTCGAAACGGGGAGTCGAGGCGATGGTGCACGGTCTGGCGCGACGGAATCTGCTGGCGCTGGCCGGAGCCGGGCTGGTGTCGGCGTTGGTGCCGCGGCCGCTGCGGGCCGCGGACGGCTGCACGCCGGTCATGGGCGACGACGGCCTCTATCACCAGGACTGGTTTCTCGAGAGCTTTCTCGTCCTGCCCGAGGATCTCGCAGAGGCCGCCGCCGAGGGCAAACGCTTCGCCGTGATGTGGGAGCTGGCCGGCTGTCCGTACTGCAAGGAGACGCATTTCGTCAACTTCGCGCGTCCGGACATCTGCAGCTACGTGCAGGAGAACTTCCTGATCCTGCAGCTCGACTTCGCGGGCTCGCGGATCGTCGGCGATTTCGACGGAGAGGAACTCGAAGAGCGGGAGCTGCGGGCGAAGTATGGCATCCGCTACACCCCGACCTTCCAGTTCTTCCCCGAGACGCCCGAGGAGATCGGCGGCCGCAGCGGCCGGGAGATCGAGGTGGCACGCATCGCCGGCTACTACGAGCCCGACGCCTTCCTCGCGACCTTCCGTTTCGTCCGCGAGAAGGCCTACGAGCGCATGGCGCTCAGGGACTGGCTGCGGGCCCAGCTGGCCGGCGGCTGAGCCCTGCGCGCATATGCACACTTGCTGTTTTAGTCGGTCCGGATAGAATGGCCGCGCGTGACGGGTTCGCAGACCCGACGCGGCATCCGGGCCAGATCGAGGCGAGAGGAGGGTCATGAGCCGAGACACGGAGAAGAACGGGGGCACGTCGCTGCCGCGTCGGCGCTTCGTGCGGGCGGTGGCAGGTGGTGCCGCCTTTGTCGGGAGCGGCCTCGCGGGTGCGCTGCCGGGCCGCGCGGCGAACCCCGACAACCTGCCGCCGAACGAGCCCGAGTGGGCGAAATATCTCGGTCCGGGCGTGGACGCCGCGCCCTACGGCATGCCCGTCGAGTACGAGTCGCACGTGGTGCGCCGCTGGGTCCCGTGGCTCACCGCATCGTCCGAGAGTTCGGTGAATTTCACGCCGCTGCAGGACCTGCACGGCTTCGTGACGCCGAACGGCCTGTGCTTCGAGCGCCATCACGGCGGCCGCGCCGAGATCGATCCGGCCGACCACCGGCTGATCATTCACGGCCTCGTCGAGAAGCCGCTGATGTTCACGGTGGACGACCTGAAGCGCATGCCGTCGGAGAGCCGCTTCTACTTCTGCGAGTGCGCGGCGAACTCGGGCATGGAGTGGCGCTCGGCGCAGCTCAACGGCGTGCAGTACACCCACGGCATGGTGCACTGCGCGCAGTACACGGGCGTGTCGCTGCGCACGCTGCTCGAATACGTGGGCCTGAAGCCGAACGCGAAATGGGTGCTGGCCGAAGGGGCCGACGCGGCGGCGATGACGCGCTCGATCCCGATCGAGAAGGCGCTCGACGACTGCATGGTCGCCTACGGGCAGAACGGCGAGGCGCTGCGGGCCGAGCAGGGCTACCCGATCCGCCTCGTGGTGCCGGGCTTCGAGGCGAACATGTGGGTGAAGTGGCTGCGCCGGCTCGAGATCGGCGACGAGCCCTGGTACACCCGCGAGGAGACCTCGAAGTACACCGACCTCATGCCCGACGGCAAGGCGCGGCTCTTCACCTGGGTGATGGAGACCAAGTCGGTCGTTACCTTCCCCTGCCCCGAAAAGCCGCTGAACGGGCCCGGATACTACACCATCCGCGGCCTCGCCTGGTCGGGCTACGGAAGGATCAAGCGGGTCGACGTGTCGCTCGACGGCGGCCGCAACTGGCAGACGGCCAAGCTGGTCGAGCCCGTCCTGCCCAAGTGCCTGACCCGCTTCGAACTGCCCTGGCGGTGGAACGGCGAGGGTGCGCTGGTCGTCAGCCGCGCCATCGACGAGACCGGCTACATCCAGCCGACCATGTACGAGCTGCAGCAGGTCCGCGGCGTCGAATCCATCTACCACAACAACGGCCAGCAGGTGTGGGAAGTCAAGCCGAGCGGAGAGGTCGAGAATGTCCGTCTCAAATATGCGTCCTGAACGTCTCGCCGCGGCCTTCGCCGCCCTGGCCATGCTCTGCGCTCCGGCCGGCGCCATGGAGGACTTCGGGCTCGGGGTGACGCCGACACCGGAGCAGATCGCCGGCTGGGACAAGGACGTCCGCCCGGACGGGCTCGGCCTGCCGCCGGGGCGCGGCACGGCGGAAGAGGGCGAGCCGCTCTACATCGAGAAGTGCGCCTACTGCCACGGCGACTTCGGCGAAGGGCTCGACCGCTGGCCGGTGCTGGCGGGCGGCTTCGACAGCCTCACCCACCAGTGGCCCGAGGGGCGGCCGGAGAAGACCGTGGGCAGCTACTGGCCCTACAGCTCGACGCTGTTCGACTACATCTGGCGGGCGATGCCGTTCCCGGAGCCGAAGTCGCTGACACCCGACGAGGTCTACGCGATCGCGGCCTACATCCTCTACATGAACGACATCGTCGAATACGACCAGGAGCTGAACCAGGACAATTTCGCGAAGATCGAGATGCCGAACCGCGACGGCTTCGTGCCCGATCCGCGCCCCGACGTGCCGGTCGGCATCGAGCCCTGCATGCAGGACTGCCCGATCGACACCACCATCGTCGGACGTGCCGCCATCCTCGAGGTGACGCCCGACCAGGAGGGCGGCCCCTCGGTCGACTGACGCCGCTCCTCCCCCGGCGTCGGACACAGGAGGCCGGGTCCGGGACACCCCGGACCCGGCTTCCGCTTCAGGGCCCGCGGCCGCAGAGTTCCCGTCTCGCCGCCTCGAACTCCGCTTCGAGCCGGGCCACGAGCTCGGCGACCGTCGGCACGTCGCCGATCGCCGCCACCCCCTGACCGGCCGACCAGATGTCGCGCCACGCCCGGATCTCCCCGCCCTGCAGCTCGGCGGCGATGTCGGAGGCGGAGCGGAGCGCGGCGGGGTCGATGCCGGCGGCCTCGAGGCTCTGCCTGAGGAAGTTGCCGGGGATGCCGGAGACCGCCGGCGTGTAGACGATGTCGCCGGCTCCGGCCTCGCACAGCATGCGTTTGTAGGGCTCCGGCGCCCGGCTCTCGCGGGTGGCGATGAACCGCGTACCCAAGTACGCAAGATCGGCGCCCGTGGCGCGCGCGGCGAGAATGTCCCGGCCCGTGGAGATGGCGCCCGCGAGCAGGATGGTGCCGTCGAACACCCGCCGCACTTCGGCGAGGAAGGCGAAGGGATTGAGCGTGCCCGCGTGACCGCCCGCTCCGGCGCACACCAGGATCAGCCCGTCGACGCCGGCCTCGGCCGCCTTCTCGGCGTGCCGGCGGCTCACGATGTCGTGGAAGACGACCCCGCCCCAGCCGTGCACCTCGCGCACCAGATCCGGCACCGCACCGAGCGAGGTGATCACCACCGGCACCCGGTGCTCGGCGCAGATGCGCAGATCCGCTTCGAGCCGCCGGTTGCTCCGGTGCACGATCAGATTGACGCCGAAGGGCGCGGCCGCGGGCGAGGCGACGAGCGCGGCTTCGATTTCGTCGAGCCAGTCGCGGAAACCCTCGCTCGTGCGCTGGTTCAGGGCCGGGAAGGTGCCGAGGATGCCCGCACGGCAGGCCTCGACCACGAGCTCCGGCCCGGAGACGAGGAACATCGGCGCGGCGACGGCCGGCAGGCGCAGGCGGCCCTCGAGCTGCGGTGGCAACGGCATCGGCGATCCTCCGCGGGTCCGCCGTTCAGCCGGTGAAAGCCTGGATGCCCGTCTGGGCCCGGCCGAGGATCAGGGCGTGGATATCGTGCGTGCCCTCGTAGGTGTTGACCGCCTCGAGGTTCAGCACATGGCGGATGACGTGGTACTCGTCGGCGATGCCGTTGCCGCCGTGCATGTCGCGGGCGGTGCGGGCGATCTCGAGCGCCTTGCCGCAGTTGTTGCGCTTGATCAGCGAGATCGCCTCCGGCGCCGCTTTGCCCTCGTCGAGCAGCCGCCCGACCCGCAGCGCTGCCTGGAGCCCGAGCGCGATCTCGGTCTGCATGTCGGCGAGCTTCTTCTGCACGAGCTGGTTGGCGGCGAGCGGCCGGCCGAACTGCTTTCTCTCCATGACGTAGTCGCGCGCCCGGTGCCAGCAGAACTCGGCCGCCCCCATCACCCCCCAGGCGATGCCGTAGCGGGCGCGGTTGAGACAGCCGAAGGGGCCGCGCAGGCCCGAGACGTTCGGCAGCAGGTTCTCCTCCGGCACGAACACCCGGTCCATCATGATCATGCCGGTGACCGAGGCCCTGAGGCTGAACTTGCCCTCGATCTTCGGCGTCTCGAGCCCCCTGGCACCGCGCTCGATCACGAAGCCGCGGATGACGTCGTCCTCGTCCTTCGCCCAGACGAGCAGGATGTCGGCGATCGGGCTGTTGGTGATCCAGTTTTTCGCACCGCTGAGCTCGAAGCCGCCCGGCACCCGCCGCGCGCGGGTGCGCATGCCGGCCACATCCGAACCGTGGTCGGGCTCGGTGAGGCCGAAGCAGCCGACGATCTCGCCCGTGGCGAGCCGCGGCAGCCAGCGCCGGCGCTGCTCCTCGCTGCCGTAGGCCCAGATCGGGAACATCACGAGCGAGCTCTGCACGCTCATGGCCGAGCGGTAGCCGGAATCGACCCGCTCGATCTCGCGCGCGATCAGCCCGTAGCTCACATAGTTGACGCCGGCGCAGCCGTACTCCTCGGGGAGCGTCGAGCCGAGGAAGCCGAGCTCGCCCATCTCGCGGAAGATGGCCCGGTCGAAGCGCTCGTGCCGGTGCGCCTCGAGGATGCGCGGCATCAGCTTTTCCTGCGCATAGTCGTGCGCGGTCTTCTGGATCAGGCGCTCGTCCTCGGTGAGCTGGTCGGCGAGCAGGAACGGGTCGAGCCAGTCGAAGGGAGCGAGCCGCGCGAGGTCGGGTCCGGCGGCGCTGTGAGATGCTGCAGTCATCGACGGTCTCCAGGGAGTTCGGGAAGCCGCAGGCGGCCCGTCAGCGGGGTGCCGACACCGGCCCGCTCCGGCGTTCCCGCAGCGCCAGCGCCCGGTCCGGATGGTCGGTGATCACGCCGTCCACGCCGAGCGCCACGGCCGCCTCGATATCCGCCGGCTCGTTCGGCGTCCAGACGAGGACCCGGAGACCGAGGGCGTGGGCGCGTTCGACATCGGCCGCGCGGACGTCCTGCCACCACGCCGACCAGATGGTGCAGCCGGCGGCGGAAACGAGATCCGGCACGCCCGGAAAACCGTCGGCGTCGAGGCCTCCGAGCCAGGGCGAGGCGCCGGGCCGGCCGCGCTCCAGATTGTCGAGGAAGCGCGCTTCGGCGGTGAGGCAGGCCGTCGGCAGGCCGGGATCGAGGGCGCGCACGGCCGCGAGGGCGCCCCAGTCGAACGACTGGACGACGGTGCGGTCGGCGATGCCCAGCGCGTGCACCGTCTCCACCACCCGGCGGGCGAAATGGTCGGGAGGGGCCGTGCGCTCCGGATGCCGCGGGTCGGTCTTGATCTCGACGTCGAAGCGGACCGGCGAACCCCGCCCGCGGACGAGCTCCACGACCTCTGCGAGCGTCGGGATGCGCGCCCCGTCGACCGGCCTCTGCTCGGGGAACCGCGCCGCGTACGGGCTCGAGGGGTCGATCCGCCCGACATCGAACTGCCGGAGCCCGTCGAGGGTCAGCGAGCGGATGGCGGGTGTCGGCGGCACGAGCCAGCGGCCGTCGGGGCCGCGCGTGATCGCCGGGTTCAGAAGCGGATCGTGGGCGACCACCACGATGTCGTCGGCGGTGAGTGCTAGGTCCATCTCCAGCACGTCGACGCCGAGGTCGAGGGCGATCGCGAAGCCGGGAAGCGTGTTCTCCGGCGCGAGCCCGCGGGCACCGCGATGGCCCTCGACCTCGAAGGCTCCGGCCGGAAGGGCGAGGAGGACGAGGGCGGAGAGGGCGAGCGCGGAGAGGAGTCGCCGGGCCGCGGCACGCCCGACCCCGGCCCGGTATCGGTGCTCAACTCGGCGCATCTCCCCGCATTTCGCCCGATCTCGCCGCATCTCCGTCCATCTCTCCGACGGAACCGGCCTGCCGGTCCCATGTTCTCCTTTCATTTCAGGATGTTGTTTGGACCGCCCGGTCCCGCGGGGGCCGGTTCCGGCATCCGCGGCCGCGCGCCCTTCCACTAGCACGGTCTGGCGAGAAAAGCAATCTGATCCTTGGACCCCAGCCGCGCGCGGGTCGCGGTCAGGGCAGAATCGACCACACCCGGATCCCTTCCTCTCGCGACGAGACAAACGGCTTTGTCGGCTTCTCGGCCGTCACGAATTCTGCGCAGCCCGCCTCGAGCGCAGCCCCGATGTGCAGCGCATCCATCGCCCCGAGGCCGTATGTTCGCGCGAGGCGCATGGCGTTCCGGACGAGACGTTCGGATGCGAGAACGTAGAGGTCGACATCATCGAAAAAGCCGAGATACGCGTCCAGCAGCGGCCCCCTGGCGTGTCGTGCCGTTTTCGGTACGATTTCGAGCCATACGAAATGGCTGCTCGCGATTCGGCGCGCCGGATCGTCGAGGACATCGTGAGCCCGGTGCGCCAGTTCTTCGTCGACCTTACCGGCGAAAGCGGCGACGATCACGCAGCTGTCGACATAGGTGAGGCACAAAACGCGGCCCGTTCAGCTCGGATCGCGCTCCAGGAAGCGCATGATTTCCTCGAGGCCCATGAGCGGCTCGCCACTCTCGATCACCCGTCGGCGAAGCTCCCGCAAGCGCTCGCCACGTTCGGTCCGAGCCGGCTGGTATGCGGGATCCAGAAGCTGCTGCCAGTGCGCGATGGCACCCTCACGCGTGGCCGTCAGCTCTGCAGCCCATGTTTCGAAGCCACGAGAAAAGGCGCGTCGAGCCGTAATCACACGCGGAGGGCGCTTCGTCCCGCCGCCGATCTCCGCGCGACCGGCGTCACTCACTGGCTGGACAGTCGCGGCCCATGAGGTCATGCCATATCTCCGGGTTCCAGCCCGAGATGGTCCCGGGCGTGCGCGGTCAGACAGCGCAGGAACACGTCCTCGATCTTGTCGTGAGCTCCGCCGAGCCAGCGTTCGAGCTCATCCTCTCCCGGCGTCCCCATGTTGTCGCGTGAAAAGTCGAGATCGATCATCAGCGCCCGATGCGGATGCAGAACTGTACCGGTCTGGAAGATCAGCGTCCCTACTGGATCTGAATAGTTGAGATCGTATCGTTCATAGAATGTACGCACGTCCGATCCGAAGATTTCTCCGATATCGGGCAGAGCGGCAAGAAATTCTGTTTCAGGCTTGCCGACCGTCTCAACTCTGTTGATGTAGCGCAGCCCGATCCGCTGAATGTCATGGCGCCGGAGCAGGTCGGCGTGATGGCGGAAAATGTCGAGGATCAGGCCGAGGAATGTCTCCCAGCCGGGATACGGCGGAAGCATATTGACGGACAGCAAACGTGGCCCGCTCTGGAGGAGACGGGAACCGTCCTCCGAAACGAACTGAAGGCGATCCACCTGCTCCGGCGGCCGCGCCCCCGGTTCGCCGATCACGATCGCCGCGGGCACGACCTGCCGAACCTGCGGAAACCTGTCGCGGATCCGCTCGTGGAGACGTCCTGGAACCGTCCAGTCCCAGCCGCAGGTCTCGGCAAAACGGAACTCGCACACGGCTTCGGCGAGCGGCGGATGTCGGAACCTGGGACGTCTGTGACCGGTCGACGTCACCGGCGTGTCTCCCCCGCTCACTCGGCGAACCGCGTACAGAGCCGCTGTCCGGACATTCCGTGTTCGACATGCCCCCGTGACGGCGCCCCGTCAACTCCGGAGACGTCCGCAACCCGTCGCAGCCTCTCGGCGGGCAGCCCGGCCCGTGGTAGAAGCGGGCCGCCTCCCGCGCCTCCGGACCGGCCCATGGATCGCCCGCTCACCGAACCCTTCGCCGCCTTCGGCATCCGCGAACTCACCGTCGAACAGGACGCCGATGCCGCGGTCCGGCGGATCACGGCGCTCTACGATGCCGCCATCGCCCGCCTGCGCGAGGCCTTCCACGCCTTCGTCCGGGACGGACGCGTGTCCGAGCGGGTCGATTCCTTCTACCCCTATCTGGGTGTGCGGATCGGCCCGGAGAACCTCAATCTCGACGGCCGCCTCGCCTACGGCGTCGCGCACGAGCCCGGAGTCTACGGCACCACGGTCACGCGCCCGGATCTGTTCGCTGACTATTACAGGACACAGCTCGGGATCCTGATGGCCAACCACCGCGTGCCGGTCGTCGTCGGGGTGAGCCGCCGGCGCATCCCCCTGCCCTACGCCGGCGAGGAGCTCGCGGGCGAGCTGCCGCCGGCGCTGATCCCGCAGGTCGAGCATCTGTTCCCGATGCCGGATCTCTCGCACACCGACGATTCGATCGCCAACGGCACCTGGCGCGGCCGTCCCGGCGAGCCGAAACCGCTCGCCCTCTTCACCGCCGAGCGCGTCGACTACAGCCTGCACCGGCTGGTCCACTATACCGGCACCTCGCCCGAACATTTCCAGCGCTTCGTGCTGCTCACCAACTACCAGCGCTACGTCGACCACTTCCTCGAGGTGGCCCGCGCCGCGATCACCGAAGGGGAGGAGTACGCGCGGCTGGTCGAGCCCGGCGACGTCGTCACCACCAACCCGCGCTTCGGCGACGGCGGCACGACCGGCGAGCCGCCGGCGAGCCTGCCGCAGATGCCGGCCTGGCACCTCTGCCGACCCGATGGCCGCGGCGTCACCCTCGTCAACATCGGCGTCGGCCCGAGCAACGCCCGCACGATCACCGACCATCTCGCGGTGCTCCGGCCGCACTGCTGGCTGATGCTCGGCCACTGCGCCGGTCTCCGGCGCAGCCAGCAGCTCGGCGACTATGTGCTGAGCCACGGCTATGTGCGCGAGGACCATGTGCTGGACCAGGAAGTCCCGCCCTTCGTGCCGGTGCCGCCGATCGCCGAAGTGCAGATCGCCCTGCAGGAGGCGGTGGCGCGCGTCACCGGCCTCACCGGCCTCGACCTCAAGACCCGCATGCGCACGGGCACCGTCGCCACCACGGCGAACCGCAACTGGGAGCTGCGCTACGAGGAACTCTACGAGCGCCTCAACCAGTCGCGCGCGATCGCCGTCGACATGGAGAGCGCCACGATCGCCGCGAACGGCCTGCGGTTCCGCGTCCCCTACGGCACGCTCCTGTGCGTCTCCGACAAGCCGCTGCACGGCGAGCTCAAGCTGCGCGGCATGGCGAACCAGTTCTACCGCGAGCGCGTGGCGCAGCACCTGCTGATCGGCCTCGAGGCGGTGCGGATCCTGCGCGAGCAGGGCCCCGAGCGGCTGCATTCGCGCAAGCTGCGGACCTTCGACGAACCGCCGTTCCGCTGAGGCCGTCGTCCTCTCCGGTCAGGACGCGGGCTGCCCGTCCGGCGGCAGCGCGCCGTCGACGAGGAGCTTCCAGGCGATGGCGTCGTTGAGCGCGTTCCAGGAGGCGACGATGATGTTGCCCGACACGCCGACCGTCTGCCACACGCGGCCCTCGTCGTCCTCGCTCTCGATGATCACCCGCGTGACCGCTGCGGTGCCCGCCTCTGGCGAGAGGATCCGCACCTTGTAGTCGACGAGCCGCATGCGGGCGAGCGAGGGATAGACCTTGACCAGCGCCTTCCTGAGGGCGGTGTCGATGGCGTTGACCGGGCCGTTGCCGTCGGCGACCTCGTGGTATTCGCGCCTTCCGACCCGGACCCTGACGGTCGCCTCGGACTCCTGGACCGGCTCGCCCTTCGCGTTGTAGCGCCGCTCGTCGACGACCTTGAACCGGATCACCTCGAAGAAGTCCGGCACCTGGCCGAGCTCGCGGCGGACCAGGAGCTCGAAGCTCGCGCTCGCGCCGTCGTAGGAGAAGCCCTGCGCCTCGTTGTGCTTGACCCGGCGGAGGATGCGGCGGACCTGCGCGTCCGTCACCTCGAGGTGGATCCCCATCTCCTCGAAGCGCCGCAGCAGGTTGGAGCGGCCGGCCTGGTCGGAGACGAGGATGTCGCGCGTGTTGCCGACCAGCTCCGGGTCGATGTGCTCGTAGAAGGAGGGATCCTTGAGCACGGCCGAGGCGTGCAGCCCGCCCTTGTGGGCGAAGGCGGAGGCGCCGACGTAGGCGGCGTGCCGGTTCGGCGTGCGGTTCAGGAGCTCGTCGAAGGTGCGCGAGAGATGGGTGAGGTGGCGGATGTTCTCGTGCGGGATGCCGATGTCGTAGCCCATCTTGAAGGCGAGGGTCGGGATCAGGCTCACGAGATTGGCGTTGCCGCAGCGCTCCCCGAGCCCGTTCAGGGTGCCCTGGACCTGGCGGCAGCCGGCGCGGATGGCGGCGAGCGAGTTGGCGACCGCGTTCTCGGTGTCGTTGTGGGCGTGGATGCCGAGTCGTGCGCGCGGCAACCGGTCCGCCACCCGCGCCACGATCGCCTCGACCTCGTGCGGCAGGGTGCCGCCGTTGGTGTCGCACAGCACGAGCCAGTCGGCGCCCGCTTCGAGGGCCGTTTCGAGGGCGGCGAGCGCATAGGCCGCGTCCTCGCGGAAGGCGTCGAAGAAATGTTCGGCGTCGAACATCACCTCGGGCACCCGCCGCTTCGCCTCGGCGATGCTGTCGGCGATCATGCGCAGGTTCTCCTCGCGGTCGACGCCGAGGGCACCCTCCGCCTGCCGCGCCGAGCTCTTGCCGACGAGCGTGACGACATCGACGCCGTCGGCGAACAGGGCCACGAGGCCGGGATCGTTGGCGGCGCTGCGCCCGGCCCGCCGGGTCATGCCGAAGGCCGCGAGCTTTGCGCGCGCGAGCTTCGGCGGGTCGGCGAAGAAGGCGTCGTCGGTCGGGTTGGCGCCGGGCCAGCCGCCCTCGATGTAGTCGATGCCGAGCCGGTCGAGCTCGGCCGCGACGCGCCTTTTGTCGGCGACGCTGAAGGTGACGCCCTGGGTCTGGGCGCCGTCCCGGAGCGTGGTGTCGTAGAGCCAGATGCGTTCGCCCGTCATGCCCTGCGCCAGATGGTTCCGGATGGCGTGTCCTCGAGCAGGATGCCGGCCGCGGCGAGCTCGGCCCGGATGCGGTCGGCGGTGGCGAAGTCGCGACGCCTCCGCGCCTCCGCCCGCTCGGCGATGCGCCGTTCGACCCAGGCTGCGTCGACGCCACCCCTGAGCCAGGCGGCCGGGTCCTGCTGCAGCAGCCCGAGGACTGCCGCCGAGCGGCGGAGATCCGCCGCCGCCTTCGCCCGTTCCGCATCGCCGGTGGCACGGTTGAGGCGCGCCGCGAGCTCGTGCAACGCCGCGAGCGCCCGCGGCGTGTTGAGATCGTCGCAGAGCGCTTCGAGCAGCGCACCGTCGATGTCGCCGCCCTCCTCTCCGGCCCGGGGTGCCCGGTCGAGGGCACCGTAGAGCCGGTCCAGCGTCTGCTTCGCCTGCAGGATCGCCTCCCCGGTGCAGTCGAGGGGAGCGCGGTAGTGGGCCGAAAGGATCCAGAGCCGCACCGCCTCGCCCGGGACCCTCGAGAGCGCCTCCGCCACCGTCAGGATATTGCCGAGGGACTTGGACATCTTCTCGGCGGCCATGGTGACGAAGCCGTTGTGCACCCAGAAGCGCGCCATGAGATCGAGGCCGTGGGCGCAGCAGGTCTGGGCGATCTCGTTCTCGTGATGCGGGAAGACGAGATCGAGCCCGCCGCCGTGGATGTCGAAGGGCACGCCGAGATAGTGCTCGGCCATGGCGGAACATTCGATGTGCCAGCCCGGCCGGCCGCGGCCCCAGGGGCTGTCCCAGCCCGGCTGGTCCGGCGTCGACGGCTTCCAGAGCACGAAATCCGCCGGGTCCTTCTTCCAGGGTGCCACCTCGACGCGCGCGCCGGCGATCTGCTCGTCCCGCGCGCGCCCCGAGAGCCGGCCGTATCCGGGCATCGAGGGCACGTGGAACAGCACATGGCCTTCCGCCACATAGGCGCAGCCCCTTTCGATCAGGCGCCCGATCAGGCGGATCATGTCGTCGATGTGCCGCGTCGCCCGCGGCTCGTGGGTCGGCGGCAGGCAGAGCAGGGCGGCGGCGTCCTCGTGGAAGGCGGCGATGGTGCGCCCGGTGAGCGCCTCGATGGGCTCGCCGTTCTTCTTCGCCTGGTCGATGATCTTGTCGTCGATGTCGGTGATGTTGCGCACGTAGGTGACGCGCGGGAACAGATGCCGCAGCAGCCGGAAGAGGACGTCGAAGACCACGAGCGGCCGCGCGTTGCCGACGTGGATGCGCTGGTAGACCGTGGGCCCGCAGACGTACATCCGCACGTGCCCCGGTTCGAGCGGCGCGAACGGTTCCTCCGCGCGCGTGAGCGTGTTGTGCAGGACGAGCTGCGGCACTCCCTCGCGTCCCTCCGGTCGGTCAGGCCGTCTCGCCGCGCAGCCGTGCCGCCGCGCGGTCGCGGCCGAGACGCGGTAGCAGAAGCGCGAGCTCCGGTCCATGATCGCGGCCGGTGAGCGCGAGCCGGAGCGGCCGGTAGAGCTGCCGCCCGCGGCGTCCCGTCACCTCCTGGAGCCGGTGCAGGAGATCGCGCGCCTGCGCCGGCGTGTCGAGCCGCTCCGGCAGCAGTTCCGCCGCCCGCCGGCAGAGTTCCGGATCCTCGATCACCGGCGCGATCGGCCCGTGCACGATCCGCCACCATTCCGCCACTTCGGCGAGCGTGTCGACATTGGCCTTGACGAGGTCCCAGAACTCCCCGTCGACCTCCGGAAGGCCGAGCGTCGCGAGCTGCGCCGCGACCTCGCGGAACGTGAGCCCGCGCAGGACGCGACCGTCGAACCGGCGCAGCTCCGCGAGGTCGAGGCGGGCCGGCGCGCGGCCGTAGGCGGCGAGATCGAAGTCGCGAAGCAGATCTTCCGGCCGGTCGTCGGGGGACGGCGGCGTGCCGGTGCCGAGGCGCGCGAGCCACACGAACACCGCCCGCGGCACGAAGCCCTCCTCCCGCAGCGCCGCGATCGAAAGGTCGTCGAGCCGCTTGGCGAGCGGCCGGCCGGAGGCGTCGAGGAGCAGTGGCAGATGCGCGAAGCGCGGCGCCTCGGCGCCCAGGGCCTCGAACATCTGCAGTTGTATGGCGGTGTTCGTGAGATGGTCCTCGCCGCGGATCACGTGCGTGATCCCGAGGTCCAGATCGTCGACGACCGAGGTGAAGATGTAGGTGAAGCTGCCGTCCGCGCGGCGCACCACGGGATCCGACAGGCTCGCGGCGTCGATCCGGCGCTCGCCGAAGACGAGATCCTCGAAGGCGACCTCGCGCTCCTCGAGCCGGAAGCGCCAGTGCGGCCGCCGGCCGGCCCGCTCGAGGGCGGCGCGCTCCTCCTCCCCGAGCGCGAGCGCCCGCCGGTCGTATTTCGGCGGCCGGCCGCGGGCGCGCGCCTCTTCCCTCAGCGCCGCGAGCTCCTCCGGGGTCTCGTAGCACGGGTAGATCCGGCCACGCGCCACGAGGTCCTCGAAGTGCACGAGATAGAAGGGCGTGCGTTCGCTCTGCCGGACTTCGGCCTTCCAGTCGAGGCCGAGCCAGCGCAGGTCCTCGCGGATCGAGGCTTCGTAGACCGGCTTCGCGCGCTCGCGGTCGGTGTCGTCGAAGCGCAGCAGCATGTCGCCGCCGCGGCTCTTCGCGAACAGCCAGTTCAGAACCGCGATCCGGGCGTTGCCGAGGTGCAGCCGCCCGGTCGGGCTCGGGGCGAAGCGGGTGACGGTGGTCACGGGATCGGTCGGCCCGGCGCTCTCGTGCGGCGAAGGCGACGGTCTCCGGGGCCGAAGCGCCCGCGCATTGTGCTGCGGGCCGCCGGCCGCTAAAGACCCGGCGGTCGACATATGCACCGCCCCGACCACCGCAAGAGGGCCGCCCCTGTCGCGAGGATCGTGTCGCGGCCGGACGGCAGATGCCGCCACGCCGCGCGTTGATTTCATCCCCTTGTCGAGGTAACGTCGAATGCGGCCGCTGCGTGCGGGAGAAGCATGGCACACGACTTCTTCGCCGACCCGATTCTGAACTCCCCCTACGAATACCCTTCGCGACACTGGGAACTCGACGGTGGCCAGCCCACCGGCAGGGTCCTCGACATCCGCCGCCCCTGCCAGCTGATTACTCCTATACCCCAGCCGAAGAAGAACCATCGTGGGAAGCATGACAATGCACAGGTCTCGCTCGACATCGGTGTCGAGTACCTGACGCACGAAGAGCAACAGTACGATCCGGCACCCATCATCAACGAGATTCGCGACTATGTGGATCGCTGGCGGAGGGTTCCGGTGGACCAGTGGAACGTCACTCCGGAGACCAGACGCCTGCTCGAACACTGGCGGAGCCTCTCCCTCGAAGAGTTCCGCCCGTTCTTCTGCCAGATCGAGGCGGTGGAGACCGCCATCTGGCTCCACGAGGTCGCACCACAGAACCCTACGACCAGGAAATTCCGGGCTCATCTGGAGGCGGCGAACGAGAGCGCCAATCCCGACCTGTTCCGTGTCGCCCTGAAGCTCGCGACGGGTGCCGGCAAGACCACGGTCATGGCGATGCTGATTGCCTGGCAGACCGTCAATGCCCTCAGGCACCGCGGCAGCAAGCGTTTCTCCCACCGCTTCCTGATCGTCACGCCGGGCATCACCATCCGGGACCGGCTGCGCGTGTTGTTGCCGAACGATCCGGAGAACTACTACGAGCGCCGGCAGCTCGTGCCGGCCGACATGCTCCCCGCCATCCGGCAGGCACGGGTCGTGATCACGAACTACCACGCCTTCCGCCGTCGCGAGCGGGTCCAGCTGGCGAAGGGTACCCGGCAAGTCCTTCAGGGACGCAATCCGGAACCCGTCGAGACCGTCGAGACCGAGGGCCAGATGCTGCAGCGGGTCGTCGGCGAGCTCATGGGCGGAGGGCCGGTCGTCGCCCTGAACGACGAGGGGCACCACTGCTATCGCGAGCGGCCTCAATCCGAAAAGCTGACCGGCGAGGAACGGAAAGAGGCCGAGAAGAATAACGAGGCGGCACGGCTCTGGATCACCGGGCTCGAGACCGTGAAACGGCATCTCGGGCTCGTGGCGGTCTACGACCTGTCGGCCACGCCCTTCTTCCTGCGCGGCTCCGGATATGCGGAAGGAACGCTGTTCCCTTGGACCGTCTCCGACTTCTCGCTGATGGACGCCATCGAGTGCGGCATCGTCAAACTGCCGCGGGTTCCGGTCGCCGACAACGTGCCGAGCGGCGACATGCCGAAGCTCCGCAACCTGTGGGAACACATCCGCGACCGGATGCCCCGCAAGGGACGGAAGAAGGGCGGTGCGGCGCTGGATCCGCTGAGCCTGCCGCCCGAGCTCCAGACGGCCCTCTACGCGCTCTACTCGCACTACGAGAAGACCTTCGAGGCCTGGCGGGAGCAGGGCATCACCGTTCCGCCGGTGTTCATCGTCGTGTGCAACAACACGGCCACATCCAAGCTGGTCTACGACTGGATCGTCGGCTTCCACCGGGAGAAGGAGGACGGCACGGGCAACTTCGAGCAAGGGCGGCTGGAGCTCTTCCGCAATTTCGACGAAGAGGGAAACCGCCTGCCCTATCCGCGAACGATCCTCGTCGACAGCGAGCAGCTGGACTCCGAAGAGGCGCTCTTGCCCGATTTCAGGGAGGTGGCGGCGGACGAAATCGAGCGGTTCAAGCACGAGATCCGTCGGCGCACCGGTGACCTGAGCGCGGCCGACAAGTTGAGCGACGCGGACATTTTGCGTGAGGTGATGAACACCGTCGGCAAGCGGGGCCGGCTCGGCGAGCAAGTGCGGTGCGTGGTGTCGGTGTCGATGCTCACCGAGGGGTGGGACTGCAACACGGTGACCCACATCCTCGGGGTGCGGGCCTTCGGCACCCAGCTCCTCTGCGAGCAGGTGGTGGGTCGCGCCCTGCGCCGCTACAGCTACGAGCCGCAGGAGGACGGCCGCTTCGCCGTGGAGTACGCCGATATCCTCGGGGTCCCGTTCGACTTCACGGCGAAGCCGGTGGTGGCGCCGCCCAAGCCACCTAAGCCCGTCACCGTCGTCCGGGCGGTGAGCCCCGACCGCGACGCCTGCGAGATCGAGTTCCCGCGGGTGCGCGGCTACCGCGTCGAGCTGCCCGAGGAGCGGCTGGAAGCTCGGTTCGAGCCCGACCACACGTTCGAGCTCACACCCGAGATCGTCGGACCGTCCATCACCCACAACCGCGGCATCGTCGGGGAGGGCGAGGACCTGCGCCCGGAGACTCTGGAACAGGTTCGCCGCCAGACCGTCGCCTATCATCTGGCAAGGCATCTGCTCCTCACGCACTTCCGCGAACCCGACGAACCGCCGAAGGCCCACCTCTTCGGCCAGCTGCTGCGGATCGTGCAGCGCTGGCTCGACGGCGGGCATCTCCGCTGCCGGGGACAGACCTTCGAGGCGCAGGCGCTCTATCTCGACGTCGCGGGTCGGATCTGCGAACGAATCTACGCCGGCATCGTCCGAACATCCGGCCAGCGCCGGCTCAAGGCGGTCCTCGACCCCTACAACCCGAAAGGATCCACGCGCTTCGTGAACTTCCGCACCTCGAAGCAGAGCCTGTGGGAGACCGATCTGCGAAAGTGCCACGTGAACTGCGTGGTCTGCGACAGCGACTGGGAGGCGGAGTTCTGTCGGGTGGTCGAATCCCACCCCCGGGTGCTCGCCTACGTCAAGAACCACAATCTCGGCTTCGAGGTTCCCTACCGGGTCGGCTCGACAGTCCACTGGTACCGGCCCGATTTCATCCTGCGGATCGACGACGGCCGACCGGATCCGCTCCATCTCGTGGTCGAGGTCAAGGGCTTCCGCAACGAGGACGCCAAGGAGAAGAAGCAGGCAATGGAGAGCTACTGGATCCCCGGCGTGAACAACCTCGGGCGGCTCGGCCGCTGGGCCTTCGCCGAATTCCGGAGCCTCTTCGACATGTCGGACCAGTTCGACAGGCTGGTGCGCCAGTTCGTGAACGTCGCGGCGTGAGGCAACGTCATGGCGAAGAAGATCCAGTCCCTGCGGCATTCCGAAGCGAAGCGGGTCAACATCCCCACCGCCGAGTTCGAGACGCTGATCGAGGAGCAGGAGAAGAGCCCGGTCCGGGTGGCGTACGAGCGGCGGAACCGGGACCTCGATCCGCAGCTCGTCTGGAGCGGCAAGGACGAGCAGGACCTGCACGATCTCGTGGTCGACGCACCGCCCATCTTCATCCACGAGAAGATCCACCCGCAGGCGGTCATCGAAGGCCTGCGCCGCTATGGACGCGAGCTCGGCGGCGACGCGTCCGATCCGATGCCGGACCTCTTCGCGGACTTCAACGGCATCGAGGATGCCGAGGCGAAGATCGAGTTCTACCGGCACGAGGCGAACTGGACCAACCGCATGATCCTCGGCGACAGCCTGCGGGTGATGGCCAGCCTCGCCGAGAGGGAGGGTCTGCGGGGCAAGGTCCAGTGCATCTACATGGATCCGCCCTATGGCATCCGTTTCAACTCCAACTTCCAGTGGTCGACGACGACGCGGGACGTGAAGGACGGCGATCTCTCGCAGTTGACCCGTGAGCCGGAGCAGATCAAGGCCTTCCGCGACACTTGGCGCAACGGGATCCATTCGTACCTGTCGTACCTGCGGGATCGTCTGATGGTCGCACGCGATCTTCTGCATGAGAGCGGATCGATTTTCGTGCAGATCGGCGACGAGAACGTACATTTGGTAAGATTGTTGTTGGATGAGGTCTTCGGGATTGACAACTTTGTCTCGGTGATAGGATTTGCGAAAACGTCTGGGTTTTCGTCCCAACTCATTCCCAACGTCATGGACTACATTCTCTGGTATGCGAAAAAACGAGACAGCATCAAGTTCAGGCCGTTGGTCGAGCAAAAAGAAATTTCGGGAGCGGGGTCGTCAAAGTACAAACCTGCTCGCTCGATTGTTTCAGCCTGCTATACTGCCTTGGCCGACTTGGATATTTACGCTACATCCGCCGACCTTACATCTCAAGGAGAAACGCGTACCGTCGAGCAATCAGTTGTCGTCTTCGGTGCAGTCTTTGCTCCCGGAAAAAATCTGCACTGGAAGACGAGCCCCGATGGGGTGGTACGCCTAGCCAAGGCCGGACGGATCCTACACGAAGGGACAAAGCTACGATTTCTCCGTCTGTTTACGGACAGTCCCGGTCAGATGATGAGCAATGTTTGGACAGACATCGGAGGCGTACAGAGCCGATCCGACCCCAAAGTGTACGTTGTTCAGACGGCCACGGAGGCGATAAAGCGCTGCATTCTGATGGCAAGCGATCCCGGCGACCTCGTGCTGGATCCCACCTGCGGTTCCGGGACGACCGCGTACGTTGCGGAACAGTGGGGACGCCGGTGGATCACCGTCGACACCTCTCGCGTCGCGCTGGCGCTCGCGCGAGCCCGGCTGATGGGTGCCCGCTTCCCGTGGTACATCCTGAGGGATGCCCCCGAGGGACAGCGGAAGTTCGCCGAGATCACCGGCAAGCCGCCGGAGGATCGCCCGACCCATGGCCGCGTGTCGATGGGCTTCGTCTGCGAGACCGTGCCGCGCATTACCCTGCGATCCATCGCCCGCAACGCGGAGATCGATGTCATCTGGGAGAAGTGGCAGCCCGAGGTGGAGGCGGCGCTCACGGAACTCAACGCCGCGCTGCGGGGTCATCCGGTGCCCTTCGAGGTGCGGAACGGCGGACGCAGGGGGACCAGGGTCGACTTCACGGCACCCGACGATGCCCGCCACACGCTACCCTGCGGCGACGAAGTGCCGGGGCGGGCCTTGCTGGAATGGGAGGTGCCGCGCGACTTCCCGCGGGACTGGCCCGAGAAGGCCCGCGGGCCATTCGAACGCTTCTGGGAGGCCCGCATCGCCCGCCAGAAGGAGATCGACACCTCCATCGAGCGGAACGCGGAACGGATCGAGCTGGTGGACCGCCCTTACGAGGATCCGTCGCGCATCAGGGTGACGGGCCCGTTCACGGTCGAGAGCCTGTCGCCGGTGCGATCCGCCGTCGCGCGGGAGGACGGCGAATTCGAGCTGGCGGGCCTGCAGGAAGCGGGCCCGGGTCACCGCTACCAAGGGGAGGTGGAACCGCGGGACTTCGCCCAGTTCGTGCTGGAGCAGCTCCGCACGGCCGGCGTGGCCCAGCATCACAAGGAAGACCGCATCCGCTTCGACACCCTCGAACCGTGGCCGGGTGAACTCGTCTGCGCGGAGGGTCGGTACACGGAAGGCGAGACTGCGCGTCGTGCGGCCATCATGATCGGCCCGGAGTACGGCACGGTGTCCCGCGCCGACCTCGTCGAAGCCGCCCGGGAGGCCGCGGAGGCGGGGTTCGACGTGCTCATCGCCTGCGCCTTCGCCTTCGAGGCACAGGCGGCGGATCTGCAGCGGGTCGGGAAGATCCCCGTCCTCAAGGCCCACCTCAACCCCGAGCTCCACTTGGGCGAGCTCAAGACCGAAAAGACATCCGCCATCGCCGTGGTGTTCGGCGAGCCGGACGTGGAGATCGAGGAGCTGGAGGACGGGCGCATCCGGGTCCGGATCAAGGGTGTGGACATCTTCGACCCGAGGAGCGGGCAGGTCCGGTCGCACGATCCGAAGGATATCGCCTGCTGGTTCGTGGATACCGACTACGACGGCGAGAGCTTCTTCGTCCGGCAGGCGTACTTCCCCGGGATGCTCGCGGATCCGTTCAAGGCCCTCAGCGAGACCTTGAAAGGCGAGATCGACAAGGAAGCCTGGGAGTGTCTGAGGCGTACGGAGTCGCTGCCCTTCCCGAGGCCCTCCACCGGCCGCATCGCCGTGAAGGTGATCAACCACCTGGGTGACGAGGCGATGCGGGTGTTCCGGGTCTAGCCACGAAAATTCTGACAGGAAGCGCCGATCCGTCCCGAGGGCCGAAGCGCCCGCGCATTGTGCTGCGGGCCGCCGGCCGCTAAAGACCCGGCGGTCGACATATGCACCGCCCCGACCTCCGCAAGAGGGCCGCCCGCGCTTGCTCCGCTTCCTGCTCACCCGCCTCGGTCTGCTGGTCCCGACCTTCTTCGGGGTGACGCTGATCGCCTTCCTCTTCATCCGGCTGCTGCCGGGGGATCCGATCGAGCTCATGGCCGGCGAGCGCGGCGTGGATCCGGAGCGCCACGCGCGGCTCATGCGCGAGCTCGGTTTCGACCGGCCGCTCTGGGAGCAGTATCTCGCCTACCTGTGGAACGTGCTGCACGGCGATCTCGGCCGTTCCATCGTCACCAAGCAGCCGATCCTCCAGGAATTCCTCACACTCTTTCCGGCCACCGTCGAGCTCTCGGTCTGCGCCATCACCTTCGCCGTGCTGATCGGCCTTCCCGTGGGCGTGCTCGCGGCCGTGCGCCGCGGCACCGTCTTCGACCACACGGTGATGGCGGTGACGCTCACGGGCTACAGCATGCCGATCTTCTGGTGGGGGCTCCTGATGATCATCCTGTTCTCGGGCGTGCTCGGCTGGACGCCCGTCTCGGGGCGCATCTCGCTCCTCTACTGGATCGAGCCGGTGACCGGCTTCATGCTGATCGACACGCTGCTCTCGGGCCAGGAGGGCGCCTTCGCCTCGGCGGTGCAGCACCTGATCCTGCCGACCATCGTGCTCGGCACCATCCCGCTCGCGGTGATCGCGCGCCAGACACGCTCGGCGATGCTCGAAGTGCTCGGCGAGGACTACATCCGCACCGCCCGCGCCAAGGGGCTGCCGCCCCGGCGGGTGATCGGCCTGCACGCGCTCAGGAACGCGCTCATTCCCGTGGTCACCACCATCGGCCTGCAGGTGGGCGTGCTGCTCGCCGGCGCCATTCTGACCGAGACCATTTTCTCCTGGCCGGGTGTCGGCAAGTGGCTGGTCGATTCCATCTTCCGGCGCGACTATCCGGCCGTCCAGGGAGGGCTGCTGCTGATCGCGAGCCTCGTCATGATCGTCAACCTGATCGTCGATCTGCTCTACGGCCTCATCAATCCCCGGATCCGCCACAGGAGGGCGTGATGGCGGCGGAACCGCGCGATCTGCCGACGATCGGGGCCGCGGAGACGCGCGAGCCCGAGCCGCCGGGGCCGGTCGCGGAGTTCTGGCACCATTTCCGCAAGAGCCGCGGCGCGGTGGTCGGCCTCGTCTTTCTCGTGCTGCTCGTGCTCGTCGCGCTTTCCGCCGGGGTGGTGGCGCCGCACCCGCCCGATGCGCAGTACCGTGACGCGCTGCTCGTTCCCCCGGCCTTCGAGGACGGCGGACGGGCCGAGTTCCTGCTCGGCACCGACGCGCTCGGCCGCGACATCCTCTCGCGGATCGTCCACGGATCGCGCTATTCGCTGTCGATCGGCTTTCTGGTGATCGTGCTGTCGCTTCTGGGCGGCATCACGCTCGGGCTCGTCGCGGCCTTCGCGGGCGGTGTCACCGACACGCTGATCATGCGGCTCATGGACGTGCTGCTCGCGATCCCGGGGCTGCTGCTCGCCCTCGTCGTCGTCGCCATCACGGGCCCGGGGCTGTTCAACGCCATGTTCGCCGTCGCCATCGTCTACATGCCGCACTTCGTGCGCCTCACCCGTGCGGCGGCGATGGGCGAGCTCGCGAAGGACTACGTGACCGCGAGCCGGGTGGCCGGTGCCGGCACGCTCCGGCTCATGTTCCTCACCGTGCTGCCGAACTGCATGCCGCCGCTGATCGTCCAGGGCACGCTCAGCTTCTCGACCGCGGTGCTCGACATGGCGGCGCTCGGCTTCCTCGGCATGGGCGCGCAGCCCCCCACGCCGGAATGGGGCACGATGCTCGCGGATGCGCGCGAGTTCATTCTCCGCGCCTGGTGGGTCGTGACCATGCCCGGGCTCGCGATCCTCGCGACCGTGCTCGCCATCAATCTCGTCGGCGACGGCCTCAGGGACGTCCTCGATCCGAAGCTGAAGACCACATGAGCCTGCTCGAGATCCGCAACCTCACCGTCGAGTTCCCGGTCGCGGGCGGCGTGCTCCGGGCCGTGGATGCGGTCGACCTCGACGTCGACCCGGGCGAGATCGTGGCGATCGTCGGCGAGTCCGGCTCCGGCAAGTCGGTCTCGATGCTCGCGGTGATGGGCCTGCTGCCGCCGACCGCGCGGGTTTCGGCCGACCGTCTCGCCTTCGACGGACGCGACCTGCTGACGATGCCGGCGCGCGAGCGCCGGAAGATCGTGGGCCGCGACATGGCGATGATCTTCCAGGAGCCGATGACCTCGCTCAACCCGTGCTTCACCGTCGGCTTCCAGATCGACGAGGCGATCGCCACCCATCTCGGCGGCACCCGGGAGGAACGGCGCCGGCGGGCGGTGGAGCTGCTCGCCCGGGTCGGCATCCCCTCGCCCGAGGAACGGCTGCGCGCCTTTCCGCATCAGCTCTCGGGCGGGATGAACCAGCGCGTGATGATCGCCATGGCGATCTCCTGCGGCCCGCGGCTCCTGATCGCCGACGAGCCGACCACCGCCCTCGATGTCACGATCCAGGCGCAGATCCTCGACCTGCTGCTCGAGCTGCAGCGCGAGCAGGGGATGGCGCTCGTCCTCATCACCCACGCCATGGGCGTGGTCGCCGAGACGGCGCACCGGGTCGTGGTCCAGTATGCCGGCCAGCAGGTCGAGCAGCAGGACGTCTTCGGCCTGTTCGACGATCCGCACCATCCCTACACCGCGGCCCTGCTCGAGGCTCTGCCGGAGCGCAATGTCGGTCGCAGGCTCGCCTCCATCCCCGGTGTCGTGCCGGGGCTGTGGGACCGGCCGCAGGGCTGCCTCTTCCACCCGCGCTGCCGCTTCGCCACCGACCGCTGCCGGAGGGTGCCGCCGGCGCCGGCGGCACCGGAGTTCGGCCGCGCGCGCTGTCACTATCCGCTGCTCTCGGGCGTCCCGCAGGGTCGTCCCCAAGCGGCGGAGGCGGCGCCGTGACCGCCGTCGTCGAGGCACGGGAGCTGCGCCGGGTCTACCGGGTCGGCGGAGGCCTGTTCGGGGGCGCGCGCGAACTCGTCGCCGTGGACGGGGTGTCCTTCCGCCTCGGGGCCGGCCGCACGCTCGCCCTCGTCGGGGAGTCGGGCTGCGGCAAGTCCACCCTCGCGCGCATGGTGACGATGATCGAGAAGCCGACCTCCGGGCGGCTTCTGATCGACGGTCTCGACGCCGTCGCCGCACAGGGCCCGGATCGCAGGCGGCTGCGGCGCACCGTGCAGATCGTCTTCCAGGACCCTTACGGATCGCTCAACCCGCGCCAGAAGGTGCAGACCATCCTCGAGGAGCCGCTCGTCATCAACACCACCATGTCCGCGGGCGAGCGGCGGGAGGTGGTGGCCGACATGCTGCGGAAGGTGGGCCTTCGCCCGGAACTCGCGCGGCGCTATCCGCACATGTTCTCGGGCGGCCAGCGCCAGCGCATCGCGATCGCCCGGGCGCTGATGCTGCGGCCGAAGGTGGTCGTCCTGGACGAGCCGGTCTCGGCCCTCGACCTCTCGATCCAGGCGCAGGTGCTCAATCTGCTCGAGGACCTGCAGGCAGAGCTCGGCCTCGCCTACCTCTTCATCAGCCACGATCTGTCCGTGGTCCGGCACATCTCCCACGAGATCGCCGTCATGTACCTCGGCCGGGTGGTCGAACAGGGCCCGAAGGAGGAGATCTTCGCAGCACCTGCGCACCCCTACACGCGCGCGCTCCTGGCCGCGACGCCGGTCGCCGACCCGCGCCGGCGGCGCGAGAAGATCCGGATCGGCGGCGAACTGCCCTCGCCGCTCGCCCCGCCGCCCGGCTGCGCCTTCCATCCGCGCTGCCCGTTCGCGGACACCCGCTGCCGCCGCGAACGCCCCGGACTGCTCGCCCGCGACGGCCGTGCGGTGGCCTGTCACGCGGTCGAAGAGGGCCGTCTTCCGGAACCGGTCGCCGCCTGAAGGCGGCGCGGTATACCAGAACGTCCGCGCGCACTTCCTCCCAACCTGAGCGTTTTCAACGATTCTTTCCGTTTGCGTCGAAGCGTGCGAGCCGCTAGCATACCATCCACGCTGGCCGGGGGGCGGAATCCTCACCCGTCCGGATCCGGCCGGGGAACCCGGAAGGGAGGCTACGCCCATGCACCGTCGCGCACTCTTCACCGCCACCGCCCTGCTGTGCGCGGGCACGCTCGCGGCGCCGGCGCTCGCGGCGACCGAACTCCAGTTCGGCACGACGAGCCCGCCCGGCAACATGCAGTACGAATCGGCTGCGGAGTTCGCCCGCCGCGTCACCGAACGGCTGGGTGGCGCGTACGAGGTCGTGGTCTATCCTTCGAGCCAGCTCGGCAACGACCAGGAAATGTTGCAGAAGCTGAAGCTCGGCACCCAGGACATGTCGCAGCCGTCGACCATCACCTCGACGATCGTGCCCGAGTTCGGCATGTTCGACATGCCCTATCTGGTGAAGGACCGGGCGCACATGGCCTGCATCGCGCGCGAGATCGTCTGGCCGATCCTGGCGCCGAAGCTCGAGGAGCAGGGGTACAAGCTGATCGGAGTCTGGGAGAACGGCTTCCGCCAGGTCACCAACAACGTCCGGCCGATCGTCGTCCCGGCGGACCTGAACGGCCTCAAGATCCGCATTCCGCGCGGCGTCTGGCGGGCCAAGATGTTCGAGACCTACGGCGCCGCGCCGGTGCCGATGCCGTTCTCCGAGGTGTTCGTGGCGCTGCAGACGGGCGTCATCGACGGGCAGGAGAACCCCTACGCCAACATCTGGGCCGGGAAGTTCCACGAGGTGCAGAAGTACCTTTCGGAGACCAACCACGTCTACACGCCGAGCTTCCCGATGGCGAGCCTGCGGCGGTTCGAGTCCTATCCCGAGGAGGTGAAGACGGCCCTCCTCGAGGAAGCGGCGGCGGTCCAGGAGTGGACCTACGAGAAGGCGGCCGCGCTCGACGGTGAGACCAAGCAGAAGCTGATCGACGGCGGCATGCAGTTCAACGTCGCCGACCGTGACGCCTTCGTCGAGGCGAGCCGGCCGGTCTACGACCAGTTCGCGGCGGAAGTGCCGATGGGCAGAGAGCTGATCGAGAAGGCGCTCGCGCTCGCCGACGGCTGCTAGACCCATCGCCCGGTGCGGGCGGACCGCCGCCCGCACCGGCACGAGTTGCGGATCTGCCATGCTGCGTACGGTGCGCAGACTGATCGAGGCCGCGCTCGGCCTGTTCTGTGCCGCGATCCTCGCGACCCTGGCCGTGCTGATCCTCGTCGCCGTGACGAGCCGCAAGCTGGGCGCGCCCCTCGGCTGGTACGACGAGGTGGCGAGCGTGCTGCTCGCCTGGCTCACCTGGTACGGGGCGGCGCTCGCAGCGCTGCGCCGGGCGCATCTCGGCTTCCCGAACCTCACGGCGCGCCTGCCCTTCGCTGCCGGCGCCGGCCTCCTGCTGCTGCGCACGGCGGCGATCTGCATCTTCTTCGTGGTGGTGGCGCGCTACGGGCTCGAAGTCGTGCTGCTGCTCAGGGGTGACACGCTCGTGAGCCTGCCCTGGGTGCCGGTTTCTCTCACCCAGTCGGTCATTCCCGCGGGCGCCTTCCTGTTCGTTCTCGCCGAGCTGGTCGTCCTGCCCGAGCGGCTCGCGGATCTGCGCGCCCGCAGGCCCGCCTTCGCGCCGGAACAGGTGGAGGGCATGGCGTGACCGCCCTGCTTCTTTTCGCCCTCTTCGTGCTGCTCGTGCTGGTGGACGTGCCGATCGCGGTCGCCATCGGCCTCGTCGCCGCCGTCGGCATGGTGGCCTCAGGCGGTCTCGACGGCATGCTGTCGGCCGCGATCACCCTCTACAACGGCTCGACCAGCTTCCCGCTGCTGGCGATCCCGCTGTTCGTGCTCGCCGGCACGCTCATGAACCGGAGCGGCATCTCGCAGCGGCTGATCGCCTTCGCCTCGGCCATCGTCGGCTTCGTGCGCGGCGGGCTCGCGATGATCAACATCGCCGTCAGCCTGTTCTTCGCCGAGATCTCGGGATCGGCGGTGGCGGACGTGGCGGCGATCGGTTCGGTTCTGATGCCGTCGATGATCCGGCGCGGCTATTCGCGTGCCTTCACCGCCGCCGTCACCTCCTCCTCGGCCTCGCTCGCCATCATCATCCCGCCGTCGATCCCGATGATCCTCTACGCGGCACTCGCCGACACCTCGGTCGTGCAGCTCTTCGTCGCCGGCATCGTGCCGGGGTTGATCGGGGCCGCGGCCATGATGCTGCTCGCCTGGATCTTCGCCGTCCGCTACGGCTTTCCGGTCGAGGAGACCTTCCGCCTCGCGCGCGTCTGGCAGACCTTCCGCGAGGCCTTCTGGGCGCTGCTTCTGCCCGTGATCATCCTCGGCGGCATCTTCGGCGGCTTCGTCACCGCCACCGAGGCGGCGGCGCTCGCCGTGTTCACCGCCCTCGTCGTCGGCGGCCTGATCTACCGCGAACTCTCCCCGCGCGATCTGCTGCCGGCCCTGGTCGAGAGCACGGTGCAGACGGCGGTCGTCATGCTGCTTGTCGCCACCTCGGCGCTGCTCGGTTCCTGGCTCACCCAGGAGCGCATCCCGCAGTATCTGACGCAGGCGATGGTGGCGCTCACCACCGACAAGTACGCCGTCCTGATGCTCTTCAACCTGCTGTTCCTCGTGCTCGGCTGTTTCCTGCACGGCGCCGCCGCCATCGTACTGGTCGTGCCCATCGTCATGCCGATCGTCCACGCCGTCGGCATCGACCCGGTCCATTTCGGTCTCGTGGTCACCCTCAACATCGCCATCGGCCAGCAGACCCCACCGGTGGCGAGCGTACTGATGACCGCCTGCTCCATCGCGAAGGCCGACATCTGGCAGGTGAGCCGGGTCAACGTCTGGTTCGTCGGCGTGCTGCTGGCGGTGCTGCTGCTCGTGACCTACCTGCCCGCCATCCCGCTGTTCCTGGTCGAGGTCTTCTACCGCTGAAGGAGTGGTCAGCCGTGACCGGTCGCATCGTGAAGGAAGTTCCGGAGCCCGGCATCGTCCGCGTGCTGATCGACAATCAGGCGAAGCGCAACGCCATTTCGGTCGCCATGTGGCGGCAGCTCGCCGACCTCTTCCGCGAGCTCGACGCCGACGGACAGCTTCGCTGCGTGATCGTGCGCGGTGCCGGTGACGAAGCCTTCGGCGCAGGTGCCGACATCTCCGAGTTCGAACAGACACGCTCCAGCGCCGTGCAGGCGCGGAAGTATGCCGAGCTCGTGCAGGAGGCGCTCGGCGCCATCCGCCACTGCCGTCACCCGGTGATCGCCGCGATCCGGGGGCTCTGCGTCGGCGGCGGGCTCGAGCTCGCCACCTGCACCGACCTCCGGATCGCCTCCGCCGGTTCGCGCTTCGGCATTCCCGTCAAGCGGCTCGGGCTCACGGTCGCCTACGACGAGCTGCGGCCGCTCGTCGAGCTCGTCGGCCGCGCCGGGGCACTGCGGATCCTGCTCGAGGGCGATCTCTTCGACGCCGACGAAGCGCTGCGCATGGGGCTCCTCACCCGGGTCGTGCCGGACGCGGAGCTGGACGATGCCGTCCTCGCGAGCGCGCGGAAGATCGCCGAGGGCGCGCCGCTGGTCGCCCGCTGGCACAAGAAGTTCGTGAACCGGCTCATGGATCCGAGGCCGCTTTCCGAAGACGAGCGGGCCGAGTCCTACGCCTGTTTCGACACCGAGGACTTCCGCATCGGCTCGCGCGCCTTCCTCGCCAAGGAAAAGCCGCGGTTCACCGGCCGCTGACGGGCGGCCGTTTCCAGGGGAGAGACCGTTGAGCGCACTCGAAGGCATCCGTGTGGTGGACCTGACCCACATCATGGCCGGGCCCACCTGCACCCTCATGCTCGCCGACATGGGTGCCGAGGTGATCAAGGTCGAAAAGGTGCCCGGCGGCGACGACACCCGGCGCATGCTGCCGCCCGACATCGGCGGCGAATCGGCCGCCTACATGATGATGAACCGCAACAAGACCGGCATCGCCCTCGACCTCCGGCGCGAGGAGGCGAAGGAGGTGCTGTGGCGGCTGATCGACACCGCCGACGTGCTGGTCGAGAACTACCGCAAGGGCACGCTCGACCGGCTCGGCTTCTCCTGGGAGGAGGTCTCGGCGCGCAATCCGCGGCTCGTCTGGTGCGCGATCTCGGGGTTCGGCCGCACGGGCCCCTATGCCGAGCGCGGCGGCTTCGACCTCGTGGCCCAGGCGATGAGCGGCATCATGAGCGTCACCGGCACGAAGCGGGGCGACCCGCCGGTCAAGTGCGGCGTGCCGCTCACCGACATCACCGCCGGCATTCTGGGTGTGGTCGGCATTCTCGCGGCCCTCGTCGAGCGCGAGAGGAGCGGCCGCGGCCAGTATGTCGACACTTCGCTCTACGAGGCCGGCATCACCCACACCTACTGGCAGTCGGCGATCGCGCTGGCGACCGGCGTCTCGCCGGGCCCCATGGGTTCGGCGCACCCGCTCTCGGCCCCCTACCAGGCCTTCGCGACCCGCGACGGCTGGATCGTCATCGGCGCCAGCAACCAGTCGAACTGGCTGAGGCTCACGCAGGTGCTCGGGGCACCGGAGCTCGCGGAAGACCCGCGTTTCCGCGAGAATGCCGACCGCATGCGCCATCTCGCCGAACTCGAAGCGGAGCTCACGCCGCATTTCCGCACCCGCACCACGGCCGAATGGCTGGAGCTTCTGGAGCAGGCCGGCGTTCCGGCGGGACCGGTGAACGAGATCGCCGAGATGCTCGAAGACCCTCAGACGCTCGCGCGAGAGATGCGCGTGACGGTGCCGCACACGCGCCTCGGCGCGGTCGACACGCTCGGGCTGCCGGTCAAGTTCTCCCGCACGCCCGGCGGGCCGAAGCGGGGTGCGCCGCTCTACGGCGAGCACACCCGCGAGGTGCTGCGCGGTCTCGGCTATTCGGAAGAGGAAATCGGCGCGCTGCTCGCCTCGGGTGCGGCCGTGGCGGCGGACACGCCGTGAGCGCCTTCCGCCTCCATCGCCCGCATCCGGTCCCAGGCCGCGAGCACGTGGGTCTCGAGCAGCGCGGCCACGGCGCCCGCGTCCCGGCGTTCGAGCGCCTGCAGGATCTGCTCGTGCTCGCGGATCGCCTTCTCCCAGCGGCGGGTCCGCAGGTTGCAGATGTAGCGGGCGCGGTAGACCCGCGCGTTGATCGTCCGGTGGCACTCGGTGATCGCGCGGTTGCCGGCGAGCTCGACGATGCGGCGGTGGATCGCCTGGTTGCGGTGGAAGTAGCCGAGCCGGTCACCCCGGAGCCAGGCCGCCACCATCTCGTGGTGCAGCGCCCGCAGCTCGCGCAGGTCGGCAGGCTCCGCCCGGGCGCAGGCGAGCCGGGCCGCGAACGCCTCGACGCCGCCGAGCAGTTCGAGCAGTTCGCGGATCTCGGTCGGCGACGGATCGGCGACCGTGGCGCCGCGGCGCGGCTCCAGCTCCACGAGCCCTTCGGCCGCGAGGATCTTCAGGGCCTCGCGCAGGGGCGTCCGCGACACGCCGAGCTTTTCGGCGAGCTGCCGTTCGCGGATCGGCGTGCCGGGCGGCAGTTCGTCCTCGAGGATCATCTCGCGGATGCGGGCGGCGAGTTCGGCCGGGCGCGTCCTCGCGGCCGCACGCGGCCGGACCGGTTCCCGACCGAGCCTGACGATCTCGCCCATGTGTCCTCCGCGACGCGTGTTGCGGCGGTCACACTAGCCGGCGGGCCGCTGCCGGCAAGAGTCCCCGGACCCGCAGGAGAGCCCGCATGAAACCGCGCATCGCCCTCGTGATCGGAGATCCCGCCGGCATCGGCGCCGAAGTGGCCGCGAAGCTGCTCGCCTCGGAGAAGGCGGCGGACGCGCACCTGCTGGTGATCGGCGACCGCAGGCTGCTCGCCCGTGGTGCCCGCGAGGCAGGGGTCGGTCTGGCGCTCGAAGACACCCATAGCGCGGAGGCCTTCGCCGCGCGTCCCGCGACCGTGCTCCTGCACCGAGCGCTCGAAGACGATGCGGCGCTGGAGCCGGGCCGCATCTCGGCCGCGGGAGGCCGGGCGTGCCTCGAGAACTACGGCCTCGCCCTCGATCTCGCGCGCGACGGCGTCGTCGACGGCATCCTGTTCACGCCCTTCAACAAGCAGGCGATGCGGCTCGTCGATCCGGCCTACGAGGACGAGATCGTCTTCGCCGAGAAGCGCCTCGGGCTCGAAGGCCGGGCGGCCGAGTTCAACATCGTCGATGCCTTCTGGAACGCACGCGTCACCTCGCACGTGCCGCTGCGGCAGGTCGCGGATCTGATCACGCAGGAGCGCATCCTGCAGCGGCTGCGCCTCACGGACGCGACGCTGCGGGATTTCGGCGTGGCGCAGCCGAAGATCGCGGTCGCCGCCCTCAATCCGCACGCCGGTGACGGCGGCGCCTTCGGCACCGAGGAGATCGAGGTCATCGGCCCGGCGGTGGAACGGGCGCGGGCGCAGGGCCTTGCGGCCGAGGGACCGTTCCCGGCCGACACCGTGTTTGTGCGGGCGCGCACCGGCCTCTGGCACGCGGTGCTGTCGATGTACCACGACCAGGGCCAGATCGCGGTCAAGCTCCTCGGTTTCGATCACGGCGTGACGCTCCTGGGCGGTCTGCCGTTTCCGATCGCCACGCCGGCGCACGGCACCGCCCTCGACATCGCCGGCCGAGGTGTCGCCGACCCCCGCCCGACGCTCCGCGCGTTCGAAATCGTCCTGAAGCTCGCGGGCAGGACGTCAGGCGGCGCCGGAAACCGACGGCGTGGCCTCCCCGGTCGCGGTCGGGCCAATGGTGGCGTCCAGCAGGAAGGCGCGCAGGCGAAACCCGTCCGATGACAGCTCTTCGGCCTGCCGCTGCAGCCGGCTGCGCCACGTCCCGATGGTGTCCTCGTCCCGCGCCTTCCGCCCGGCCACCTTCGACCCGGTCCATCCGTCACAGACGAACCAGCCGACCAGATAGACCCCGTAGCGGTGGCCGTTGTCGCGCAGGTACCGGTCGCGGAGTTGCGCCCTCATCGCGGTTTCGAGATCCCGATGCCAGCAGCCCTTGACCTCGACGACGACGGTCGCGAACGGCTCCGACTTCGAACGGGTGACCGCCTGCACCAGAATGTCGGTCCGCTGGCCGTCAGCGGAGCGGGTCGCGCGGAGCTCGACCTCCCGGTTCGCGAGCACGCGGCGTTCGACGAGATCCCGCTGCAGGTGTGTCTTGACGAAGTCGGACAGAAAGTTCTCGTCCTTCGGCCTCCAAGGCCCCTCGTTCCACAGGCTGCGCGCGAGCGGCGTGCCGCCGCGGCGACCCTGAAGTTCGTCTTCGAGCCGTTCGAGCGATTCGAGGACCAGCTCCATCAGGTCCGCGTCCGAACGGAAGACCCGAGTCCTCGCGTCCTGCTCCAGACGCACGAGCTCCCGTGGTTCGGCCGGTTGCCATACCGTGGCCGCGTAAAGCCGGAGCGCCTGCCTTCGATGGTACGCGAATATCTCCCGGCGGTCGGGAAACTTTCGGCCGAGCTCTTCGAGGGCGAGCACGGCTTCGGCGGTGCCGCGGGCGGCCAGCCGCTCCGGTATCCGCTCGCCGAAGCGGGCGGCTTCGTGCTCTGCGGTGATCAGGCGAGGTCCGGTCCATTCGGCATACAGTTCGAAATGGCGGTGCATGAACGTGTACAGCTCGACCAGAGCCGCTACGTCGAGTTGCGGGGCCCACAGGTTCCTCCGTGCCTCGTAAGGGTCGTCACAGAGAAACACGAGTGCCTTTCGGGCCAAATCGGGCCGGCCCTCCATTGCCGCCCGGAGAGCCGGCCAGTATCGCCCGCAGTCGCCCGCGACTGCCCCGGCCAGAACGGCCGCGCGAGCGTCCGGCTCGAGTTCGAGCTGCGCCGGGTCGGGCAGATGCCGAGCGTTCGCCGCGAGGATCCGTCCGATCTCGTATCGTGCATCCGGTTTGACATCCGGTGCGGCGACGAGCCTCCCCAGCTCGTCGAGGACTTCGGGATCGGGGTGCCTTTCGGCGAGCTGAAGCAGCGAGCTGCAGCGGTGTTCGCTCACGAGTTCGATCCGAAGCCTCTGACACAGAGCGGAGGCGAGGGCGTCGCCCGCGTGCCGCCGGCACGCGTCGACCAAGGCCTGCTCCGTCGGGCCTTCGCCGCGGGCATGCACGACGATGGCAGGAGCCCACCGCCGCCAGACCTCCGCCGGGATCTGCTCGAACTGTTCAGGGGCGCGATCATGCAGCCATGACAGAGCCACCGCGCCCGCACGCGCCCGCCAGTCCTCCTTGCCGGGCTCGCGCCACCAGCTCTCGGGCTCTTCGGTCCCCGGGTCGGCCTCTTCGAGGTAGCGCAGGGCCGCGTCCGTGATACGCCGCCAGAAGGTCTCGTCGAGGCAACGGAAGGCCGGCCACGTCTGCGGTCGCACCCAACTCCAGCTCCCTTCGCTATCCGGGTCGTGTCCGACGCCGGCTGGTTCAGCGGAGCTCAGCAACCTGATTGCCGCCCACCATCCCCGGCAGTCGCCCTGCTCCACAATATCCAAAAGACCCGAAACACGTTCCCGCACGATTGGGCATGTCCACTGTCGCGTATGCTGGACTTCCTCTTTCGACACTTCCTCGAAGTAGCGGTGACGCTCCCGGAGCTTTTCCGCCTCTGGACCGTCCACCGGACATCCTTCGAGCCAGCTCCCCAGCTCGTTCCGCACTTCGGGAATGTCCTGCGCGAGGCGATACAGCCGCTCGAAGGCCCGATCCGGACGACGGGCCCAATGCCATTGCAGGACGGCCAAGGCAGCCCAGATCGAGCGCGCGGACGCTGGCATATCAGCCTCGAGCCGATCCATGTACCAGTCGAGATCTTCGGCGCGGGCGAGATCCAGAACATGCTGTACCGCGTCGCGGGCCTCGTTCCCGCAGCGCTTGATGACTGCCTCGACCAGCGCGCGGCGCAATTCTTCGTCGAGCTGGCTCTGCTCGACATCCGAAGTGCGCCAGATCAGCTCGGTACGGTGCAGAGCCAGCCAGAGTTCGGCCATCGCCTCGACGAGTTCGGGCGTGCGCGGTGCGGTCAGAGCGCGTTGCCAGAGCGCGCCCGTGAGACGCCACGGCAGACTCTCGTACTCGGAACCCGAGCTTGCCAGATCGGGGAGCCTTTCGGCGAGAATTCGAAGCGCCTCGGGGAGCTCTGCAGGGGATATTTCCGCGGGAAACCTCTCCTCCCAGAAGAGGCGGTACATGCCATAAACGGTCGATCGAGCGGGAGCCGCGAGCCGGCGCATGGCGTCTGCACTGCTGAGGTGCTCGGGCCAGAGGTACCACAGCGCCAGACCGCGCAGTCGCTCGTCAGGGTCGTGCTCGTCGTTGTCACCGAGCGCAATCCTCCGGAGCCCCTCCGTGGGGCGCTTGTCCCCAAATCCGAGCAGGGCGGACATGGCTTCGACCCGAAGGCGATGCGCCACCTCAGGATCCTCCACTAAGGCAAGGAGCTCGGACGCGAGCGGCTCGCAGCGGCATGCGCCGGCGATGTCGATGGCAGCCTCGCGCGCCTGCTCGCCGCCGCACCGACCGGTGATCCACGGGCGAAGCTGCTCCGCGAGACCCTCGTGCCGGAGCCGTCCGAGGAGGTCCCTGTTCTGCCACCGCACCAACATGTCGAGCCGGTCGCAGGCTTCGAGCACCGACGTGACGAGCTCCTTGCGGTCTCCTTCGGAGAGCAGATGCGCGATCTGGAGCAGGATCCCAGGATCTCTCCGCAGGACGCGTTCCAGCACCTTCCGGTCGCGCGCCGCCACCCACGCCGCGACACCGTGAAGCTGCGGCGGGATCTCGTCGCTGCCGGGAAGAAAGAGCAGGGAATGCCGCTGCCTGGGCTTGCGACGGAGAAGCCAGCACCCCGCGAGATATTCCGCGAAGCTCCGGTGCAGGAACGTGAACCGGCCTTCACCCGCCAGCCGGAACAGCCCCGTGCTGAGTACTTCCCGGACGTGCTGCTCCGTGACGCGAAGCGGTGCCCCCTCGGGCTGCTCGACGCCGTCGACCACTTCGGAAGGTCGCAAGACCTCCTTCCGGGCCTCTTTCCCGGGCTCCGGCTCGTGTTCGAGGAACTCGGGCCGGTTCCCCAGGATCGCGCAGGCGGCGAGCCTTTCCGCCACGTAACGTCTTGCCGCCCGGTCCAGTGCCTGCTTGCCGTGCCGCTGCTGCCGCTCGCGGTTCCACTCGACTAGAAGCCGGTTGCAGGCGTTCTCGAACAACGCTTCCGCCCGCGCCGGCAACTCGGCATCGCTGCGGAAGGCCTCGATCAGCATGATCAGGGTCAGAGGCTGCGCCGCGAGCGCCGTCACGCCCGCACGCCCGAGAGCGTCCTCGAACTGCCCGGGATCCAGTGCACTTTCCTTCGCTGCCAGTCGTACGTCCCCGCGCTGGAGCGGCGCGAGAACGAACATCCCGACGTCTTCGAAGAGCTCGCGGAGCTTTGCCTCACCGTCCGCCGGCCACGCTCCCGGACGGGAGGCGATGCGGAGCTTCGGGAGGGGCCCGTCGCGGCCGCGACGTTTCAGGCTGCGAACGAGCGTGTCCAGGACTGTCGGGACCCGCAGCCTCGCCTCGTCGAGGCTGTCGAGCCAGAGCTCGGGATTGCCGGACCCTAATCGATCCTCGATTTCTTCCCGCAATTCCCCGGCGCTCGAAACCGTTGCGAGATCGAGGATGCAGTCGGCCGGCGCGTGCTGCTGGACGGCCGTGGTCTTCCCGGCGCCCGCCTCGCCGAGGAGCACGAGGCAGGGTCGGTCTGCCACGTCCTCGAGCGTTTTGGTGACAGGCGGCCGGTATTTCCAATACTCTTCGGCGAGCTCGTTCAGGAAGCCGTCGCCGTCGAGGGGCGGCTCCTTGCCTGCTGGAGTCCACCGTCGCCGCCACGGAAATGTTTTCGATCCGGTCATTGTACGGCGCTCTGGTAAAACCTGCTCGACTACACAGTTGGAAGATGTCTAAGCGGTTTCAAGTCGGTCGACAAAGTATCGGCTAAAATTGCAGGCAATTGCGGATGGGTTCGCGGGCGGGGGCTGACCGGCCAGGCCGCCGTCCTCACCCCTCCCCGAACAGTTCGAGGAAGCGGCCGATGCACTGGCGGAAGCCGGCCTCGAAGTCGCCGTCACCGGGGTGGTAGACGCTCTCGAAGGAGACGACGCCCGCATGACCCTCGCGGCGCAGCGCTTGCGCGACCGGCCCGAAGTGCGGCGCCAGCACCCCCGCGCCCATGGGCCGCACCTCGAGGTACGCCGCCGGCGGGTCGGGCGCGACGTCCTTGATGTGGAGGTGGCCGAGATGGCCGCGCACCGCTTCGAAGCCGCGCGGGAACGCCTCCACGCCGCAGAAGCAGGCGTTGGCCGGATCCCAGAGGATCTTCAGATGCGGGCTTCCGATCTCCTCGCACAGGCGCCGGCCGATGGTGGCGGAACTGACCATCGTGCCGATGCCGGTCTCGACCACGAGGGTCACGCCTTCCCGCTCCGCGAGCCGCACGGCGGGCTCCACGAGGCGCAGCAGCGCCTCGAAGGCGCCCTTCGCGACGTTCCACTTCTCGGCACCGTGCGCGCCGAACAGCACCATCTCCTTGCGGCCGCTCATGATCCGCACGAGCGGACAGTCGAACTCGTGCGCCATGGCGATGCAGCGGGCGAGGCCTTCCATGTGCGTGCGGCGAAGATCGCGCCGTGCAGGATCTGCAGACAGGCCTTCACGGTCTGGCCCACCCCCGGCTCCTCGCCGACATGGTGGATATCGCGCTCCACCGCCCGCAGGAAGGGCATGGCCTTCTCCAGCACCGGAGCGGGTGCGGCGGCCATCATGGTGAGTGTGCCCGCCTGCGCGCCGGGGGCTCCGCCGCTCACCGGCGAATCGACGAAGCCGATCCCGGTCGGCGCGAGGGCGGCGGCGATATCGCGCGCCTCCTGCGGGCGCACGGTCGCGGTCAGGATCACGACGGCGCCGGCCGTGAGGCCGTGGACCAGCCCCTCCGGACCCATAATCGCCTCCTTCGCCTGATCGCCGCTCATCACCATGACGAAGGCGGCATCCGCCCCCTCCGCGGCCGCGCGCGGGCTTGCCGCCGGCACTCCGCCCATCTCCCGCAGCGCTTCGAGCTTCGCCGGGTCGATGTCGAACCCCGTGGTCTCGAATCGCTTTTGGATCAGGTTCTGCGCGAGCCCGCTTCCCATGTTGCCGAGCCCGACCACGGCGACGCGTGGCATGGCCATGTCTCCCCGTACCCGAACACGCGCAGCAGAAACCGGAGCCCGCGGGAAGGCAACCGTTTCCCGCGGCGAACGGATCGGGTCCGGCGGGGCGGTGGGTGCGGAGCCGCCGCACGCTCAGTCGAGATAGCAGTCCACGTCGAATTCCGCCTCCGCGGCCGTCCTGTGGCAGATGCTCCAGTCGCCGCTGCGCCGCTCCATGGTGAAGGCCTCGCACAGCTCGCCGTGCCCGGTCTCCATCCGCGCCCCCGGCGCCGACTGGTTCTCCCACCGTTCCCCGGGGATGCGGCAGACCGCCGAGATCGTCCCGCGCACGAGCCTCGGCGGCGCCGCCCGCATGGGGACGCGCATCCGCTTATGAGCGGGCTTCCCGTCGTCTCCGTAGCGCACGCCGACCAGCGTCACCGGCTCGAGGGCATGGAACCGCGAGATCAAATGGAGACCGCCTTCGTCGTCGAACGCCTCCCACAGGGCGGGACCACCTTCCACGGGATCGAGGGCCCGCTCGGGAAGGTTCCTCGCGGCGGGCGGCGCGACGGGTGCAGCGGCGGGCTTCACGCCCGGGGACGCCTGCGCCGCGGAGGCTTCCCCGGAGCCGTCCGTGGCGACCGGCAGGCGCAGGCCGGCCACGGCGAGGAGGAGGACCGGCAACAGCAGGGCGTGAGCGGGAAACAGTCTTCGCATCGGCTTTTCCGAGGGCGGACCGCGGCCTCCGCCGACGGTCCGCGGTGACCGGAAGTCCCGTACCGCGCGGGTTGACGGCAGGGGAACGCGGTGCCGCCGAACCGCCGCCCGGGCAGCCCGCTTCGGCCGCCTCCGCTGCAGCAGCGCCGCCGGGCTCCCTTGCGGAGCCTGTCGGGAGCTGCGAAACCGGCGGCGCCTCGCGGCAATGGGGGAGGCGCCGGTTGTACCGCACGCTCGTTCTGCTCGTCGTCGGGCTCACGCCGAAGCTTCTGGGGCCGCACACGCCGAACCTCGGGCGCCTCGCGCGGCAGGGCGGCATGCGCCCGCTGAAGACCGTGCTGCCCGCCGTCACCTGCACGGTGCAGTCGACCCTGCTCACAGGCCTGCCACCTTCGGGGCACGGGGCGGTGGCGAACGGCTGGTACTTCCGCGATCTCGCCGAGGTCTGGCTGTGGCGGCAGTCGAACCGGCTCGTCGCCGGCGAGAAGATCTGGGACGTGGCGAAGCGGCGCGATCCGGAGTTCACCTGTGCGAACATGTTCTGGTGGTACAACATGTACACCACGGCCGACATGGGCGTCACGCCGCGGCCGATCTACTGCGCCGACGGGCGCAAGATCCCAGACTGCTACAGTTATCCGCCGGAGATCCGCGACGAGCTCACCCGCCGGTTCGGCCGCTTCCCGCTGTTCCAGTTCTGGGGCCCGGGTGCGGACATCACGTCCAGCCGCTGGATCGCGCAGGCGACCCTGTGGGTGCGCGAGACCTTCGATCCGACCCTCACGCTCTGCTATCTGCCGCATCTCGACTACGGTCTGCAGAAGTACGGGCCGGATCCGGACGATCCGCGCATCGCCGCCGAACTGCGGGCCATCGACGGGGTGGCTGGGGAGCTGATCGAAAGGGCCGAGCGCGACGGCTGCCGCGTGATCGTGGTCTCCGAGTACGGCATCACGCCCGTCACCGACGCCGTCCACATCAACCGCGTGCTGCGCGAGGCGGGGCTGATCGCCGTGCGCGAAGAACTCGGCCGCGAACTGCTCGATGCCGGGGCTTCCCGAGCCTTCGCCGTCGCCGACCATCAGCTCGCCCACGTCTATGTGCAGCACGGCACGCCGGTCGCGGAGGTGAAGCGGCTGCTCGAAGGGGTGGACGGCATCGAGCGCGTGCTCGACGAAGAGGGGAGGCGCGTCCACGGTCTCGACCATCCCCGCTCGGGCGAACTCGTCGCGGTGAGCCGGGCCGATCGCTGGTTCTCCTACTACTGGTGGCTGGACGACGAGCGGGCTCCGGATTTCGCCCGCCTCGTCGAGATCCACAGGAAACCCGGCTACGACCCGATGGAGCTCTTCGTCGATCCGGAGATCCGCTTTCCGAAGCTCGCCATCGGCCGCCGGCTGCTGATGCGCAAGCTCGGCTTCCGCACGCTTCTCGACGTGATCCCGCTGCGGCCCACCTCGCTCGTGAAGGGCTCGCACGGCCGGCCGACCGACGACCCGGCGGACGGCCCGCTCGTGATCTCGAACGTCCCGGACCTCCTTCCCGAGGGCGAGGTCGAGGCGACGGCTTTCAAGGATCTCGTGCTCGCGCACCTGTTCGGACGCGTCGGCGCGTGAGCCGCCCGCTCAGGCGACGGCGAACCGGTGCTCCATCACGTGCCGGTAGACCCCGCCGGGGCGCAGGACGGGATCGGGGAAGTGCGAGCGGTTCGGAGCGTCCGGAAAGTTCTGCGTCTCGAGGCAGAGGCCGCTTCTGGGGCCGAAACGTGTCCCGTCGCCCGCGGTCACGTCGAGCTTGAAGCCGGTGTAGAGCTGGACGCCCGGCTGGTCGGCGAAGAGTTCCATGGCCACACGCCCGTCCGACGATTCGAGCCGTGCCACGCGCCGGAACCCGCGGCCGCGGACCGCGAGACAGTGGTCGAAGACCGGCTCGCCGGCGGCATCGAGCCGGCGCGGGCTGCGGAAGTCGAGAGGTGTCCCGGCGACCCGCAGGATTTCGCCGGTCGGCACCGTATCGTCGTCGACCGGGAGGAAGAAGTCGGCTTCGAGCTGCAGCCGGTGGCCGTCGACCGTCCCGCCACCGTCGAGGTTCCAGTAGCTGTGGTGGGCGAGGTTGACGGGTGTGGGCGCGTCCGTGCGTGCCTCCATCTCGATCCGCAGCACCGTCCCGTGCAGCCGGTAGACGACCGTGACGTCGAGAGCGCCGGGGAAACCCTGGTCGCCGTCCGGCGAGCGGATCGACAGGCGCACGCCGTCGCCGTGCGGCAGCAGCTCCCCTTCCCACACGCGGAACGCGAGACTGTCGGTTCCGCCGTGCAGCGTGTGCCGCCCCGCCTGGTTCCGCGAAAGCTCGAACACCCGCCCGTCGAGCTCGAAGCGGCCGTTCCCGATCCGGTTCGCGTACCGCCCGACCGTGGCTCCGAAGAAGGGAGACTTCGCCGGATAGTCGGCGAAGTCGCGGAAGCCCAGCACGAGCTCGCGCATCGTCCCGTCGACCGGGATGCGCAGGGACTGCAGCGTGGCGCCGAAATCGAGGATCCGCGCTTCCGTGCCGGAAGCGCTGCGGATGGTGAAGGCACTCACGGTCCGGCCGCGATGTTCGCCGACCCGCTCGACCGGAGGCGTCATGCGGCAGGCCCCGGCGTCACTGCGCGATCTTCCACTTGCGCATCAGATCCGCGAAGGTGCCGTCGGTGGTGCGCAGGCGGATCCAGTGGTTGACGTAGTTGATCCAGACCTGGTCGTCCTGCGGCAGGAGGAAGGCGCCGGGGCGCCGCGAGCGCGCCTCCCCGACCGGGATCACCGCGAGTTCGGGATAGGTCTCGACGAGGGCCGCCGCCTCGACGTTGCTCGTGATCGAGACGAGTGCCCGGCCGGCGAGCACCTCCTGGTAGTCGCGCGCCGGCGCCTCGACCGCGACGATCTGCGCGTTCGGGAAATACTGCTTCGCCTGCTCCTCGAACACGGTGCCGAGCGTGACGGCGACGGTGACGTCGGGCCGGTCGATGCTGTCCCAGCCGGAGAAACGGTCGAGGTTCGTCCTCAGCGTCATCGGCACGGTGCCGAACTCGACGTAGGGATCGCTGTATCCCGCGACCTTGGCGCGCTCCATGTTGAGCGAGGCGGAGGTCGTCATGTCGTACTTGTCGGCGAGAATGCCCGAGATCAGGGTCTTCCAGTCGGTCGGCACGAATTCGAGCTCGACCTTCATGTCCTGCGCGAACAGCTTCACCACGTCGATGTCGTAGCCGACGTATTCCCCGCTCGAAGGATCGCGGAAGCTCATCGGCTTGAAATCGCCGGTCGTCCCGACGCGCAGCACGCCGGTCTCGACGATGCGGTGCAGGCGGGACTTCTGCTGGGCCGAGGCGGCGCCGGCGAAGAGCAGGCTGGCGGCGAGAAGGGCGAACAGACGCGACACGGGCGAACCTCCGGGAAACGAACGAACGCCGGGATAAGACCCCGGCTGCCCGGCCCTGTCCAGCCCTCCGAGCCGCCGGGGGCTGGCGGCCGTGCGCGCGTGCGGCTAAGCCCGGCCCGCATCCCACCCGGACGACGATCCCTGCATGTTCCGCCCGATTTCGCTCCTTCCCCTGCTGCTCGCCCTTTCCGCCTGCGGTGGCACCTACAGCTGGGGCTGGTACGTGGTGCTGCCGACCACACCGCAGGGTCTCGACAACATCCGCTTTCTCGCGAGCGGCTTCGGCTGGACCATCTCGCTCTCGGTCCTCGCCATGGCGATCTCGGTGCCGCTCGGCCTGCTCGTCGCGCTCCCCGGCCTGTCGCACCGCCGCGGCCTGCGTGCCTTCAACCACGCCTATGTGGAGCTGGTGCGCGCCGTACCGCTGCTCGTGCTGCTGCTCTGGGTCTACTACGGGCTGCCCGTCGTGCTCGGCATCAGCCTCGGCGCCTTCACCGCCGCCGTGCTCGCGCTCGCGATCTCGGACAGCGCCTTCGAGGCGGAAATCTTCCGGGCCGGCATCCAGTCGGTCGACCGAGGCCAGCACGAGGCCGCGGACGCGCTCGGGCTGTCCTGGTGGGTGAAGATGCGCTTCGTCGTGCTGCCGCAGGCCCTCCGCCGGATCCTGCCGCCGCTTGGCAACCAGTTCGTCTACATGCTGAAGATGAGCGCCCTCGCCTCGGTGATCGGCCTGCCCGAACTCACCCGCCGGGCCACGGAGCTCGTGGTCAATCTCTACCGGCCGCTCGAGATCTACACCTTCCTCGTGCTCGAATACCTCGTGCTGATCCTCGCCGTCTCCCGGGGCGTGCGCCGGCTCGAACGGCACATGGCGCGCGGCGAACGGCGCTGACCGGGGAAACGTAACGCTTTGTCAATCTCTCCCGCGCATCATGGACCCCGACAGCGCCGTCCGCATACGACCCGCCGGTGGAGCCCCCGTTGACCTGGTTCGCGGCACACGAGCTGTTCACGCCCCTGCACCACATCCGCGCCCACGCCGAGGCCCTGCTCGCGGGCGCGCACGGACCGCTGCCGCTCGCGGCAATGGAGCCGGTCGCCGGGATCGCGGAGGCGGCACGCTCCCTCGAGAGAGCCCTGCGCGCGCTCGCCGAGATCGAGGCCCTGCGCCGGCGGCCACGCGCGCGGACGCCCCTGCGGCCGGTGGCGCTGCGGGCGATCCTCGGCCCGGGCGGGTCGGCCGGCGCCGGTCACGCGCCCGCCGTCTACGGCCTTTCGGCCGAGCTGCTGGGCCGTGCCCTCGCCGTCCTGCTCGCCGACGCGGAGGAGGCCGGGTCGGTGCGCCTGCACGTCGGTCGCCGTCGGGTCGCCGTCGAACTGCGCGGCCACGCGGCGGGGCCCGATGCCGGCGGCGAGGGTGCGATCCGGCGCGAGCTCGCGCTCCTGCAGCTCACCGCCGCGGGTGCCCGGCTGCGTCGGGGGCGGGGACGCCTTCTCGTCCTCTGGCGACGGGCGCCCGATCCGCCCGGTGTCCGGCCGGAGCACGGCGGTGACGCCGCGAACCGTGTTCGAGCTTGAAATGCGCGGAGATTTCGTTAGGTGTAACGGTGATCCCGGAGGCCGAACGACACAGCCGCTCCACGGCGGACCGGATCGTGGACCGCGCCGGTCGGCGACCGGCTTCGAGTCCGGTGTGTACGGCCCAGGGCCCTTCGCGAGGGCCGATACCGCAACGACCGAACATTCGGGGCATCCCGGGTGCCCGTCCGCCGGCCTTTCGATTGTCGACGCGCGCGTCGCGTTCCAGCGGGCAGAGGTATGACCACAAGACCGAGCTTCCCCTACCGTCGCAACCGCAAGCGCCAGAAGCCGGGCAAACCGGGCCGCCGGCGCGAGGGCGGCCGCCGGATCCCGCAGTCCCCGGCGGAACTTCTTCCCCTGATCCAGCCGGCGACCAAGGCGCTCGCGCAGATGCTCGCCGGCCACACCCGCTCCTCGGGCCAGCTCGTGCACGCCCGCAACATTCTCGAGCAGGCCGAGCGTCTCGCCCAGGAGCGTCTCCTCGACCGTCTGCCGCCCGCGCGCCGCGAGGAATTCTGCGAGCAGCTCGCCCGCCTCAAGCTCACGGTCGCCGACGCCGAGGCCATGCTCGCCGAGGAGAGCGAAGCCGAGGAAGCGGAGGAAACGGAGGCGGAGGCGCCGACGGTCTCACCCGAGCGGCTGCGGGCCCTCGCCCTGTCGCTCGCCGCCAGCACCAGCACGCCGTTCGAGGAGCCGCGGGCGGCGGAGCGTGCGGCTGCGGCCGAGGCCGCCGCCACGGCCGACGCCGAGCCGGCAGCGGAAGCCGAGGCGAAGGCGGCGAAGCCGCGTCCCGCGATCGCGCACACCGGCGGGCGCCGCGAGCGCCTGCGCCTCAAGGTGACCCAGACGCCTTCCGGCAACGGCGACTGATCCTCCGTCCGTCCGCCCCGGCCCGCTTGCGCGCGCGGTGCCACCGGGCCAATTGAAGCGCGGACGGCACGAGGGGAGGCGCAGGTGCCGCAGATCCGGACCGTGGCCGAAGCCTGGCTCGCGCTCCTGAAGGCGCGGGGGGTGGATTACCTGTTCGGCAACGCCGGCACCGATTTCGCACCGGTGATCGAGGCGCTGGTGCGCGGCCGCGAGGCCGGCATTCCGATGCCCGAACCGGTGACCGTCACCCACGAGCACGCCGCGGTCTCGATCGCGCACGGCTACTGGCTGGCGACCGGCCGGCCGCAGGCCGTGATGGTGCACGTCAACGTCGGCACGGCCAATGCCGTCATGGCGCTGCTGAACGCGGCCAGGGACCGGGTGCCGGTGATCTTCACCTCCGGCCGCACGCCGCTCACCGAGGAGGGGGCGACCGGATCGCGCGACCTGCCGATCCACTGGGGCCAGGACATGGCCGACCAGGCCGGGCTTGTGCGGGGCGCGGTGAAGTGGACCGCCGAACTCGTTCACCCCGGCCAGCTCCCGGTGCTCGTCGACCGGGCGCTCGCGATCGCCTGCTCGCCGCCGGCCGGCCCCGTCTACGTGTCGCTGCCGCGCGAAATCCTCGCCATGCCGGTGGGCGACTTCCGGATCACACCGCCGGGCCAGGTGGCGGCCTCGCCGCCGGCACCCGATCCGGCGACGGTCGGGCGCGTCGCCGACCTGCTCGCGGCCGCGCAACGGCCGGTCCTGATCTGCGCGCGCGAATCCGGCGGTCGTCGCGACACGGGGCTGCTCGCGGAGTTCGTCGAACGCTTCGCCGTGCCGGTCGTCGAGTTCTGGCCCTCGCGCCTGTCGCTGCCGACCACCCATCCGCTGCACGGCGGCTTCGATCCCGCGCCCTGGCTCGCCGACGCCGACCTCGTGCTGGTGCTCGACGCCCTCGTTCCCTGGATGCCGAAGGCGGCGCGGCCGCGCCCGGACACCCCGGTCGTCGGCATCGGCTGCGATCCGCTGTTCACCGACACGCCGTTTCGCGGCCATCGCACCGACATCGCCCTGCTCTCGGACACCGGGCTGGCGCTCGCTGCGCTGGCCGCCGCCCTCGGCCCGAGGCTGCACGGCCGGGACGGCATGCTGCGCGAACGGCGCCGGCAGGTCGCGGAGCGCTGCGCGGAGCTGCGGCACGCCTGCTTCGAAGAGGCGCGGGCCGGGGGCGGCCCGCCGATGTCGAAGGGGTTCGTGTCGGCCTGTCTCTCGGAGGTCGCCTCGGAGGAGGCGGTCGTCGTCGACGAACTCGGCTCGCTGCCGCAGGCGATGCGGCTCGAACGGGCCGGATCCTATTTCGGCCATTCGCTCGCTGGCGGGCTCGGCTGGGGGCTGCCCTGCGCCATGGGCTACCGGCTCGCGGATCCGCAGGCGACGGTGATCGCGACCGTCGGCGACGGCTCCTACATCTTCGCCAATCCCGTCGCCTGCCACCAGTTCGCGGCCGCGCGCGACACGCCGGTGCTGACGGTGGTGGCGAACAACGGCGAGTGGCACGCGGTCCGGCGCACCACCGCCATGGTCTATCCGGAGGGACAGGCGGTGCGGGCCAATGTCATGCCCTTCACCTCGCTCGAGCCCGCACCGGACTATCGCCGCATCGTCGAGGCCTGCGGCGGGCACGGCGAACGGGTCGAAGATCCGGAGGCCCTGCGGCCGGCGCTCGAGCGGGCGCTCCGGATCCTGCGCGAGGAGAAGCGGCAGGTGCTACTGGACGTCGTCGTCCGTCCCGGCCGCTGAGGACCGTTCGTCGAGGATCCGCACCTCGCCCGACGGCGGATCGACCTCGACCAGTGCGCCGTCCGGCACGAGTTCGGTAATGTCGCCCTCGAAGCGGTCGACCAGCGGCAGCCCGGCGAAGGCCGCACCCTGCGCCATCACGGGGTTGGCGAAGTTGAGCAGCAGCGCCGCCGGCGCCCTGCCGCTCTCCACTATCTCGCGCAGCATCCAGGAGGAGGCGACGCCGCCCTTGGCCTGATCCAGCACCAGCACGCGTCCCACCTAGCTGCGGCCGTGAAGCGCGTGCGACGGCCGCGAGAAAACACCACGCTGCGATCCAGATCGTAGCGCGCCGAGAAGCCGTCCTTCGCCACGAGCGCCCGGCCGCGCACGGTCCCGCCGATGCCCCGATGCCCGCGGATCACGCGCACGGCAGCCTCCCCGTCACGGCGGCCTCGATGCAGGCTTCCGTCCGCAGGAGCACCGGCTCGTAGCCGTAGCCCTGGATGATGTTGAAGAGCTTCGCCGAATGGGTGGCGAGCCGCCGCCAGCCCATGGCCTCGCCCGTCTCGCGGGCGTATATCTGGTAGAATTAGACGCCTTCGAGGATGCGCGCGCCCGCCTCTTCGAGCATCCGGCGGATGCCGGAGCGGGCGGCAGCGGCGGCCACCTCTTCGGAGGTGCACAGGATCAGCGCCACTGCGGGATCCACGCGCCGGCCGTCGAGCAGGGCGGCGATCCGCGCGAGCTCGAACAGCGACAGCTGCGGCGCCGCGAAGACGACGCAGTCGACCCGATCCCCGCCTTCCGCGCACTGCCGGTAGAGCGTCTCCAGTTCCCCGACGCCGATGCGCTCGGCGGGGGGTGGCGGGCCGTCGAACGCGTCGCGCGCGGTGGATGCCTCGGGCGTGACGCCGACGAGGTGGAACATCGGTGTCGATCCGAAGCTCGCGAGCGCCGCGCCCAGATGTTCGAGCTCGTCGGAGGTCGGCGCCCGCCGGACGCCGGAGATGACGGGCACGTCGAACCAGCTGCGCATGCGCCGGCCGACGAGGGCGCCGACGGCCCCCCAGTCGGCCCAGTCGGCGGGCTCGAAGGTGAGCTCGAAGTGCCGCCTGCCACGCCGGACCGAATCGAGGTGGAAGCCGTAGCGCGGCACGCGGCCGGTGAGCCCGCCCAGAGCGCCGCGACTCCGCCTTCAAAGTTGGTGCGCGCACCGAGCACCGCGTTGCAGTAGAAATTGGTACGCGCACCGAGCACGGCGTTGCAGGAGATCGCCACGCCGGTGTCGCCCGCGGCGACATGCTCGCCCGGCGCCGCGGGCAGCACCGTCTGGCAATTGATGCAGGTGTTCGTGAGCAGCAGCCCCATGGCCTCGAAGGCCCGGACGATCCGCCTTTCGCGCTCCGGCGCGTGTTCCGGCTGACGGAGCCAGGAGCAGGCGCGCGGATCGACCCCGCGCGGGTCGGTGGTCGTCGGCACCCGTACCCGGCAGTGTTCGGGTGGCGCTGCGGCGAGCCGTTCGAGAGAGCGCACGCCCGCTTCGCCCACGGCCTCGCCGTCGGCCATCACGTGCGCCCGGGTGATCTCGACGAAATCCGCGGCATCGAAGAACCGCCCGACCGTGATCTGCTGCTCGAGCGCGATCCGGCGCGGTTCGCCGTGGGCACCGTCCGGCATTTCGCGTTCGAGCGGGGAGAGCTTCATGCCGGCAGATTGCCGCCGGAAAAGCGGAGCCACAAGAGGACGTTCGCGGCAGCGGGGAGATGGGGCGAGCGACGGGATTCGAACCCGTGACCCCCAGGACCACAACCTGGTGCTCTAACCAGCTGAGCTACACTCGCCGCAGGCGGCGCATAGGTGGTACATCGCCGCCGTCCGGTCAAGCGCAGCGGCAGCCCGCGTCCGGGACGCAGCCCCGCTGCGACGCCGCGGCGCGGGCCGGCGCCTTCCGCGGCGCCGGATGTCTCGGAACCCGGCCGGATCCGTGCTAGGGGCGGCCGGCACCGAGGAACGAACGCTGCATGACCGAAGCCCTCGATCCCCATTTCGTGAGCCAGCTCTCGGCCCTGCTGTCGGTCGTGCTGATCGACATCGTGCTCGCGGGCGACAATGCGGTGGTCGTCGGCACCGCCGCCTCCGGTCTGCCGCCCGCACAGCAGCGCCGGGTGATCGCGATCGGCGTCGGGCTCGCGCTCGTCGCGCGGATCGCCTTCGCGCTCGTCGCCGTGCAGCTGCTCACGGTGATCGGGCTCGTGTTCGCGGGCGGTCTGCTGCTGCTCTGGGTCGCGTGGAAGATGTGGCGGGAGATGCACCCGTCGAAGACGCCCTCGACGGTCGAGGCGGAGTCGGCCGAACAGATCCTTCCCGCGGCTTCGGCCGCCGCCCCCAAGACATTCCGTTCGGCCGTGCTCCAGGTGGCGGTCGCGGACATCTCCATGTCGCTCGACAACATCCTCGCGGTCGCCGGTGCGGCGCGCGAACATCCGTACATCATGGCGTTCGGCCTGCTGCTGTCGATCGCCCTCATGGGGGTGGCGGCAGGCTACATCGCACGCCTGATCGACCGCCATCACTGGATCGCCTATGTGGGCCTCGTGATCGTGCTCTGGGTCGCGCTCGACATGATCTGGGAAGGCGGGCTCGAGCTGTGGCGCGCCGCGGCCGCAGCCGGCCTCCTCTGAGGGCGCCGGGCCTCGCCGCCTCTTGCGCGGTGCACGGCCCGCTGGCATGCTCCCGACCGGCGCGGCGGCATCCGTCCGCGCGGTATCGGGGAGGAGGCGCGGTGATGGCAAGGAGCCTCTGGCTGGCGATGTCGCTCTCGACCCTGGTTGCCGGCAGCGCGGCTGCGCAGCAGGCGATCGGGACGCTGCCCGAGCAGGCCCGCCTCGAGACGACCGAAGAATGGACGACCGTCACCCTGCCCGAAGCGAGCCCGCACTGGATCTGGGTGCTGGATGTCGCCTTCGACAATCTCGTCGCCTCGCGCGTCAACATCTACGACGGCGACGACGGCCGGTTCCTCGGCGTGGTGCACACGGGTTTCGTCCCCAACCTCCTGATCGCTCCGGACAGGAGCGAGCTCTATGTCGACGAGACCTACTGGTCGCGCGGCACCCAGGGCGACCGGGTCGACGTGGTCTCGATCTACGACGCGAAGACGCTCCTGCGCACGGGTGAGGTGATCCTGCCGCAGGGCCGCGCGCTCGTGGTCTCGAAGCTGCCGACGGCGCAGCTGAGCCCGGACGGCCGTTTCCTGCTCTCCTTCAACATGAGCCCGGCCACTAGCGTCTCGCTCGTCGACCTGCGCGAGCGCCGCTACGTCGGCGAGATCGAGGCGCCGGGCTGCAGTTTCGTCTACCCCACCGGCGAGCGCAGCTTCTCCATGCTCTGCCCGGACGGCTCGTTCGCCGATGTCACCTACACGGAGACCGGCGCGGCGGAGATCGCGACCAACGACCCGTTCTTCGATTCGGAGACGGATCCGGTGTTCGAGCACGCGGCGATCGACGTCGCCGGCGGCAGGGGGTTCTTCGTCTCGTTCGAGGGCATGCTCTACGAGATCGCCTTCGAGAACGGCCGCACCCGCCTCGCCGACAGCTGGTCGCTCGTCACCGAAGAGGAGAAGGCCGACGGCTGGCGGCCCGGCGGCTGGCAGCTCGTGAGCTGGCATCCGGGCCTCGGACGGCTGTTCGTGCTCATGCACCGGGGGCCGCGGTGGAGCCACAAGTTTCCGGGCGAGGAGGTCTGGGTGATCGACCCCGGGACGAACGCCGTCGTCGAACGCTTCCCCCTCGACGAGCCGTCGATCTCGGTGATGGTGACCGCCGACAGCGAGCCGCTGCTCGTGACGCTGACCGACACCGGCGTGCTCGGCATCTACGATCCCGAAAGCGGCGAGCACCTGCGCACGGTCGAAGGTGTCGGCGTGACACCCTTCCTGCTGCACGCCGCCGGCGAGTGACGGGAATGCGGACAAACGCCCGGAGGACGCCGTGATCACGGTCGATCCCGTTCTGTCCTGGGTGGCGCGGCTCCTGCTCGCGGCCGTGTTCGCGACCGCGGCGGCGGCCAAGCTCGCGGAAGCAGGGCCGTTCGAGGGCATCGTGCGCAACTACCGCATCCTCCCGGAGGCTCTGGTCGCGCCCTTCGCCCGTGCCCTGCCCTTCGCCGAGCTCGCGGTCGCCCTCGGACTCCTGTTCGAGCCGACGCGGGCGGTCGCGGCGGTCGCCTGCGGCCTGCTGCTGCTCGCCTTCGCCTTCGCGATGGCGGTCAACATCCGGCGCGGCCGCACCGACATCGACTGCGGCTGTTTCGTCGGTCACAGCCGCCAGCGCATCGGCTGGAGTCTCGTCCTGCGGAACGTCGTGCTCCTCGGCGTGGCCGGGCTCGCGCTGGCAACGCCGGGCGGGCGGGAGCTCCTGTTCGCGGACTACGTGACCATCGTCGCCGGTACCCTCACCCTCGCCCTCGGCTACGTGTCGCTCTCCCGGATGCTCGAGCTCGCACCGCCCGCACGCAGGGAGGCCGCATGATCGAGGCGCTCATCGTCTCCCAGGTGCTGCTCTGGGTCGCCTTCGCGGTCCTGGCCCTGGCGCTGCTCGCACTCACCCGGCAGATCGGCGTGCTGCACGAACGCGTGGCTCCCCTCGGTGCCCTGATGATGGACGGTGCCGTCGACGTCGGCGACGCCGCCCCCACCTTCGAGGTCCGCGACATCCGGGGGCGGCCGGTGACGGTCGGCGGTGCGCGGCCGGACGGCAGGAGCCAGCTCCTCCTCTTCGTCTCCCCCACCTGCCCGGTCTGCAAGAAGCTCCTCGGCATCGTCCGCTCGTTCGCGAAGAGCGAGGGGCGCCACCTCGAGATCGTGCTGGTCGGCGACGGCGAGCGCGCGGAGCAGGAGCGGATGATCCGCGAGCACGGGCTCGAAGGCGTCACCTACGTGATCGCGCCCGAAATCGGCATGCGCCTGCAGGTTGGAAAGCTGCCCTACGCCATCCTGATCGACGAACAGGGGATCGTACGTTCCAAGGGGCTCGTCAATTCGCGCGAGCACCTCGAAAGCCTGCTGGTCGCCAAGGAGACCGGCTACGCCAGCATTCAGGAGTACCTTGGAGCGCGCGGCGCTTCGCCCTCCGCGCCCGCCGCGGAGGCCGGCGGACGGCCGGGCTGAGCGGGGATCGGAGAACGGGGAGGAGAACCCGACATGCAGCGTGAGACAGTGCTCGACCGCCTGACGGAGAGGCTGAGCCGCAGGGTGGCCCAGCGGAGTTCGCGGCGCAGCGTGCTCGCCCGTCTCGGCGCGGCGATGGTCGGCGGCGCCCTGCTGCCGGTGCTGCCCGTCGACCGCAGCGGCCGTTTCCGCAAGGCACACGCCCAGGCATTCTTCGAGAACGCCCAGGCGGAGGACGACACGCAGTGCAACTACTGGCGCTACTGCGCCATGGACGGCTATCTCTGCACCTGCTGCAACGGCGGCCTGACCGCCTGCCCGCCCGGCGCCGAACCCTCGCCGACCTCCTGGGTCGGAAGCTGCATCAATCCCGAGGACGGCGAGACCTACCTCATCGCTTACCGCGACTGCTGCGGAAAGGGCGTCTGCGGTCAGTGCCCCTGCCTGTCGACGGAAGGCGAGATGCCGGTCTACCGGCCGCAGCTCTCCAACGACATCGACTGGTGCTTCGGCGCCCGCAGCATGGTCTACCACTGCACCGGCGCCGGTCTCGTCGGCAAGGCCTGATGCGCGCGGCCGCCGCCCTCGCGCTGCTGCTCCTCTCCTCCCCGGCGGCGCACGCGGCGGAGGCCGGCCGGATCACGCAGGTCACGGGCGTGGCCGAGGACTATGCCCGCAACTGCCAGGGCTGCCACCGCGCCGACGGCACGGGCGCCTTCGGCTCGGTCCCGCGCCTCCGCGACTTCGTCGGCCTTTTCACCCATCTTCCCGAAGGACGCGAGTATCTGATCCGGGTGCCGGGCGTCGTCTGGGCGATGCTCGACGATGAGCGGCTGACGCGGCTCGTCAACTGGACGCTCGCGACCTACGGCCGCGAGCGGCTCGCGCCGGATTTCCGCCCCTACACGGTCGAGGAGGTCGCGGCCGCCCGCAGACGGCCGATCACTGACGTGAAGGCGACGCGCGCGCGGCTGATCGCCGCCCTTCAGGCCCGCGGCCTGCTGCCTCCGGGCGAGGACGGGCTGGTCTCGGCGCGCCGCTGACCCCGGCCCTTCAGCCGCGCAGCAGCCCACGTGCCGCGAGATTGTGCAGGAGCGCCCCCGTCCCGAACGTCCAGGGCGGGATGCGGTCGCAGCGGTCGACCCGGTTGACGAGCCGGCCGAGCCGCGACGAGGAGATCGCCACCACGTCCCCGATGTGATGCGTGAAGCCGGCCCCGGGCGCGTCGCGGTCCTCGGTCGGGGCGAACATGGTGCCGCACATCAGCACGAAACCGTCCGGATACTGGTGGTTGGGGCCGATGGTGTGCGCGACGAGCTCCCCGATGTCGCGGCTGATCTCGCGCATGGAACTGCGGCCCTCGAGCAGGAAGCCGTCGTCCGCTCCCTCGACCCGGAGGTCCACTTCCGCCGCGCGGACATCGTCGGGGCCGAAGTCGTCGTCGAACAGGCGGATCAGCGGCCCGATCGCGGCCGAGCCGTTGTTGTCCTTGGCACGGCCGAGCAGAAGCGCGCTGCGCCCCTCGAAATCGCGGAGATTGACGTCGTTGCCGAGCGTCGCACCGCGGATGCGGCCGCGGCTGTCGACGACCAGCACGATCTCGGGTTCGGGATTGTTCCAGGCGCTCTCCGGGTGGATGCCGATCTCCGCGCCGTGGCCGACCGCCGCCATCGGCTGGCACTTCGTGAAGATCTCGGCATAGGGACCGAGCCCCACCTCGAGGTATTGCGACCAGGCGCCGATCGCCTGCAGATGTGCCCTCAACCGCTCCGCTTCTGCCGATCCGGGCCGGATCGCGGCGAGGCTGCCGCCGATCCTGGCCTCGATCTCCGCGCGCACCGCCGCGGCGCGCTTCGGATCACCCCGCGCCTGCTCCTCGACCACGCGCTCGATCATGCTCTTCGCGAAGGTGACGCCCGCCGCCTTGACCGCCTGCAGGTCGCAGGGTGCGAGCAGATGCGGCAGGGCGGATGCGCGCCGGTCCCAGCGGGAGTTGGCCGCGAGCTCGTCGAGGCTGCAAAGGCGCGGCGCCGCGGCCTCGCGCGCGATCGCGACGGCGTCGTCGCGCTCGATGAGGTCGCGCATGGTCGGGGTGATGGCGGTCAGGTCGAAGACCGCACCGTCGCGCACCGCGATCACCGCCGGTCCGCCGGGGTCGCCCGCGACCCACGCCCGCCCGACCAGGGTCGCGCGATCGGCGTCCTCCGGCAGCACCTGCCGGGCATCGAACTCCGTCATGGTCTCCCGCCTCCCCGCAAATCGTCCTCAGAGCGTCTTCGCCCGCTCGCGCAGCAAGAACTTCTGGATCTTGCCGGTCGAGGTCTTCGGCAGCGGCCCGAAGACGATGTGGCGCGGCACCTTGTAGCGCGCGATCTGCGTGCGCAGGAATTCGATCAGCTCGTCGGCCGTCACCTGCGCACCCTCGCGGAGCGTGACGAAGGCGCAGGGGGTCTCGCCCCACTTTTCGTCGGGTTTCGCCACCACCGCGGCCTCGAGCACGTCCGGATGGCGGTAGAGCGCCGCCTCGACCTCGATGCTCGAGATGTTCTCGCCACCCGAAATGATGATGTCCTTGGCGCGGTCCTTGATCTCGACGTAGCCGTCGGGGTGCATCACCGCGAGATCGCCGGTGTGGAACCAGCCGCCGGCGAAGGCCTCCTGCGTCGCTTTCGGGTTCTTCAGATAACCCTTCATGACGATGTGGCCGCGCATCATGATCTCGCCCATGGTGGCGGCATCGGCCGGGACCGGCTGCATGGTCTCCGGATCGAAGACTTCGAGCCCTTCGAGGACCGGATAGCGCACCCCCTGACGCGCGAGCTTCTCCGCCTTCTCGCGCCGCGGCAGCGCGTTCCACTCCGGCTGGAAAGCGCAGACCGTCGCCGGACCGTACACCTCGGTGAGGCCGTAGACGTGCGTCACCTCGATGCCGAGCGCGTCCATCTTCTCGAGCACCGCAGCGGGCGGCGCCGCGGCCGCGGTCATCATGTGCACCTTCTGGGCGAACGGCCGGCGCACTTCTTCCGGAGCGTTGACGATCATGCCCATGACGATCGGCGCGCCGCACAGATGGGTGACGCCGTGTTCCGCGAACGCCTCGTAGATGGTGCGGCTCTCCACCCTCCGCAGACACACGTGGACGCCGGCCTGGAGCGTCACGGTCCACGGGAAACACCAGCCGTTGCAGTGGAACATCGGCAGCGTCCAGAGATAGACCGGAAAGTGCGGCATCTGCCAGACGAGGACGTTGCCGACGGCGTTCAGATACGCCCCGCGGTGGTGGTAGACGACGCCCTTGGGGTTGCCGGTGGTGCCGGAGGTGTAGTTGAGGGCGATGGCCTGCCACTCGTCGGCCGGGAAGAAGGGCAGGAACTCCGGATCGCCGGAGGCGAGGAACTCCTCGTACGTGACGTCCCCGAGCCGCTCGTGCGGTCCCGCGAACGCCTCGTCGACGATGTCGACGACGAGCGGCCGGCGGTCGAGACGGGCGAGCGCATCGCGGATCACCGGCGCATATTCGGTGTCGGTGATCAGCGCCTTCGCCTCGCCGTGCTGCAGGATGAAGGCGATGGTCGCCGGATCCAGCCTGACGTTGAGGGCGTTCAGCACCGCCCCCGCCATGGGCACGCCGAAGTGCGCCTCGAGCGCGGCCGGGATGTTGGGCGCCATCACCGCCACCGTGTCGCCCGGCCGGATGCCCGCGCGCTCCAGGGCCGATGCGAGCCGGTGGCAGCGCTCGCGCAGTTCGGCGTAGGTGAAGCGGCGGTCGCCGTGGATCACCGCGAGGCGGTCCGGATGGACGTCCGCCGTGCGTTCGAGGAAGGTGAGCGGGGTGAGCGCCGCAAAGTTCGCCTCGTTGCGGTCGAGATCGCGCTCGTAGGGGCTGTCTTCGGGATGGCGGCAGAGCCTCGGACGCTGGCGCAGCATGGCCTCCTCCCCTCGTCGCGGGCCGACCCGGCGGTCGCCCGCGGGAGCCCGCTCGGGTGATGGGCGGTGCCTCGTCCGCCGTCAAGACGGCCCGGCCGGCTGCGGCGCATCCGCCCTCCGTGGCCGGCAGTCCCGGCACTTCGCGCACCCGGGCAGGGTCGCCGTCACCACGCGGTTGCGTCCGCCGCGCTTCGCTTCGTAGAGTGCCGCGTCGACGCGCCCGAAGAAGCTGTCGAGGCTCTCGCCCGGGCAGTAGCGGCCGACCCCGACCGACACGGTGACCACGCCGAGATCGCGGCCATCCTCGCGCGACCTGAGGCGTCGCGCCGCGATCGCCGCGCGCAGGCGCTCGGCCACCGCCTCCGCGTCCGGTGCGTCGACACCCGGCAGGAGGACGGCGAACTCCTCGCCGCCGTAGCGCGTCAGCTCGTCCTCCTCGCGCAGATGCCGGCGGATCTCTCCGGCCACGAGCCGCAGCACGACATCGCCGAGCGCGTGGCCGTAGGTGTCGTTGAAGCGCTTGAAGTGGTCGACGTCGACCAGCAGGAGGGACAGGGGCGTGCCCTCCTCGAGGCTGCGGGTGGCGAGCCGCCTCAGGCTGTCGTCGAACCGCTTGCGGTTGCCCGCACCGGTGAGCGGGTCGGTCTCCGCCTCCTGCCGCAGCCGCTCGATGTGGCTCTGCAGCTCCGCCACCTCGCGACTGCTGCGCTGCAGCTCGTGCCCGAGCGTGCGCGCCCGGGCCGACATCCGCCGGGCCTCCCCGTCGAGCGCCCGGGCGAGCTCGCGGAGTTCGGCCATGTCGAGCGGCCGTCCGAGGATCTCGGCGGCGGCCTCGAAACTCGCGCTCGCGCGGGCGCTGTCCCGGCCCGAAGCCAAGAGCAGTTCGCCGAGCCGGCCGGTCAGTGTCCGCACCCGCTCGGTCGCCTCCGAGAGCGCGCGCTGGTGGTCGTCGCGCAGGAAATAGCGGGCGTAGAGCTCGCGGCAGCGCTCGGGGCCGAAGGGATCGCGGTTCTGCTCGAGCAGCCGGATCATGCGGCTCAGGGCCGGATTCTCGCCCGCATGGTGGGTGTACCAGACGAGATAGTTCTCGGGCGAGGGCGGGATCCCCCGCTCGCGCAGCGTCTCGAACGCACGCTCTCCAGCCCGGAACACGGTTTCGTCGCCGGTCGACAACGCCATGGCTTCCTCGACCCCTGCCGATGGCCCCTTTGTCCAGCCGAAGTTCGAAGATTCCGTTAACGGTGCGTCCCGGCATATGCCGGTAGGGGCCGGAGACCGTGCCCGCGCCCGCGGGCGCTCGCGCTGCCGCCGCGGCCGGGCTAGAGAGGAGGTGGCGGTGCGCACCCGGCCCACGGCGCGATGCGGAGGATGGACGCGAGATGGCCGAAGAACGGTTCGAGGACCTGCACCCCGTCGTGCTCGCCGGCGGTTCGGGAACGCGGCTGTGGCCGGCGAGCCGGGCCGCTTTTCCGAAGCATGTGGCACGGCTGGTCGGGGACCGGTCGCTGCTGCAGCGCACGCTCGACCGGCTGCTCGCCCTGGCACCGGCCTCGCGCATCGTCACGGTCGGTGCGGCAGCGCAGGCGGAGCTGTTGCGCGCCGAGCTCGCCGCCGTCGATCCCGACCTCGTCCCGGGTCTCCTGCTCGAACCCGCGGCCCGCAACACCGCCGCCGCCATCGCGCTCGCCGCGCGGCACGTCGCGGCCCTCCACGGCGGGGATCGGATCCTCTACGTCTGCCCCTCCGACCATCTGGTCCGGCACCCCGAGGTGCTGCAGGCGGCCGTCGCCGCCGCCCTCCCCGCCGTGCGTGCCGGCAGCCTCGCCACCTTCGGCATCCGGCCCGAGCGGCCCGAGACCGGCTTCGGCTACATCCGCGTGGGCGATCCGCTCGGAGGCACCGGGGATGTGCGCCGGGTCCGCGAATTCGTCGAGAAGCCGCCCTTCGAGCGTGCCCGCGCCATGGTGGAGAGCGGGGAGTATCTGTGGAACAGCGGCATGTTCCTGTTCCGCGCCGACCGGCTGCTCGAGGAACTCGGGGAGTTCGAACCGGCAATCGCGGCGGGCGTGTGCGATGCCTTCGCGGCGATGCGGGAGCAGGGCGCGCCCGCCCCGCCCGAAGCGCTCTGGCGCCGCATCCCCGAGCAGCCGATCGACAGGGCGGTGATGGAGCGGTCGCGCTCGGTCGTGGTCGTGCCCTGCGATCCCGGCTGGTCGGACCTCGGCTCCTGGCACGCGCTCTGGGAGCTCGGCGAGCGCGACGGGTGCGGCAATCTGTTCACCGGCGACGTCGAGACCGAATCGGTGCGCGGCTGTCTCGTGCGCGCGGATTCCCGTCTCGTGGCGCTCGCGGGTGTCGAGGATCTGGTGGTGGTGGACACGCCCGACGCGCTCTTCGTCGGACGCCGCGAGGACAGCGAGGGGCTGAAACGCCTCGTCGGCCGCCTCGCCAGCGCCGGCCGTCCGGAGGCCGTCGAGCCACCGCTGCGGCTCCGCGACGGGGCCCACGAACGCCTGCTCGCCCGCGGGACCGGCTACGAGGTGTGGGAACTCCTGCTCGAAGCGGGAACCGGACCGGTGACGCCGGCCAAGGGCGACGGCGGCACGGTGTGGACGGTGGTCGAGGGCGAGGTCGAGACGCGTGCCGGGCAGGAGATCCGGCGGTTCGGCCCGGGCTCCGCCTTCGGCGCCGACAGCGTCACCGAGCTGCGCAGTGCGGGGCCGGGCCCGGCCCGGCTCGTCGGCACCCGCCGGCTGCGCTCCGCCGACCCGGCCTGAGCCGGGGCCGGTCCGGAAAGTCGAAGGGCCGCGGCGCTGCCGCGGCCCCCCGGTGACCCGTCCGGGCGGACGGGCCGGCGCATCAGGAGCGCGGACCGCCGCCGCGACCGCCCGGGAAGCGGCCGCCGCCACGGTTGCCGAAGCCGCCGCCACCCCCGCCCCGGCGCGGGCCACCGCGGTCCTCGGCCTCGCGCACGGCGAGCGGACGGCCGCCCATGTCCTGGCCGTTGAGGGCCCGGATGGCGTCCGCGGCCTGCTGCTCGGTGCCCATCTCGACGAAACCGAAGCCGCGCGAGCGGCCGGTCTCGCGGTCGGTCGCGATCTTGGCCGAGACGACCTCGCCGTGCTGCTCGAACAGCTCGGTGAGGTCGTCGGCGGTGGTGCTGTAGGGGAAGTTGGCGACGAAGATCTTCCGCGTCATTTCGGACTCCAGGGACGACAGACGACACAACGGCCGCCCCGCCGGGATTTCGGCTTTCTGCCCGTCTTTCGGCCCTGAAGGTGGAAACGACACGGCGGAGACGACACGAGATCGGCGCCGGACGTAGACCCGGGAAACGCGGAGGACCCGCACCGACGATACGGACAGAAACCGGCGCCGAACTCCGTGTGGCGGAACAACCGGCGCGCAAGATAGCGCAGCTCCGACCCGGAAGCGAGAGGGAAAAAGTCCGCTCCGCTCTCAGGCCGGATCGGCCGGCGCCTTCTCCGGCGGTGCGGTTCCCGCGACCGCCGCGCGCTCCTCGTCGCGCTCGACCGCGGCCTCGTGCGCGAGTTCGAAGGTCACCGGTGTCGGCTGCGCGTGCGGCAGCAGCACGAACGGGCCACGTTCCTCCACCGGCACCGGCGGCCGGACCGTCATCCGCCAGATGCCGAAGACGGCGATGGCGAGGTTGACGGCGGCGACGAAGGCGACGAAGCCGCCCGGCCCGAAGCGGTCGAGCGCGAGGCCGGCGAGGCTCGGCCCGAGGCTCGCGCCGATGCCGTTCGCGAGCAGGATCGCGCTCGATGCCGCCACCATCTGCTCGGTGCGCAGGAAGTCGTTGGTGTGCGCCACGCTCAGCGAGTAGAGCGGATAGGTGAAGCCGGAGAACAGCAGGAACGACAGGTAGAACAGCCACAGGTGCGCGCCGTCGGCGAGATGCGCGAGCACGATCCAGGCCGCCGCACCGACGGCGGCGACGATCAGCACCTTGCGCCGGTCGACACGGTCGGAGACGCGGCCGAACGGCCACTGGAAGAGAGCACCCCCGACCGACAGCACCGCCATGAGGAAGGTGATCTCGAGCACGTCGAGGCCGATCGTGCGGCCGAACAGCGGGCCGATACTCATCACCGCTCCGAGCGTCACCCCGACGCCGACGATGGCGACGAAGCCGAGCGGCGAGGTGGAGTAGAGCTCGCGCAGCCCGAAGTGCTGCGGCGGCGAGGGCGGCGGCGTCGGCACGGCGGTGAGCAGCATCGGCACGATCGCGAGCGACACCAGCACCGAGACGTGGACGAAGGGCTCGAAGCCGCCCGGATCGGCGAAGTTCAGGAGCAGCGGCCCGACGGAGAAGCCCAGGGTCTGCAGCGCCATGTAGACCGCGAGCAGCCGGCCGCGGGTCTCGTTGCCGCTGCTGGCATTCAGCCAGCTCTCGGCGACGATGTAGATGCCGGCGAAGCAGTAGCCGGTGACCAGCCGCAGCACGAGCCAGCTGAACGGTTCGATCACCAGGACATGGAACAGGATGGTGGTCGAGGCGATCGAGGCCATGGCCGCGAAGACGCGCACGTGCCCGACGCGCGCGATCAGGTGCCGGACCGTGAGCGATCCGGCGAGCAGCCCGAGGAAGTAGCCGGAGAGCACGATGCCGGCGAGGCCGGTCGGAAAGCCCGCGAGCGCGGTGCCGAGGCTCAGCAGCGTGCCCTGCAGCCCGTGGCCGATCATCAGCAGCGTGATGCCGAACAGCAGGGCCCAGTTGCCCTTCACCAGCGCGAGCATGCGGTCTCCACGCCCGGCGCCCCGCGCGCCGCACTGCCCATGACACCGTTCGGGCTTGCCACGCATTTCCGGAAGCGGCACCGCCGTTCCGGCCGCGACACGGTGGTGCCTGCCGGGTCCGGCGAGGCACTTTCGCACCAACTCTACCGGGAGACGGGATGATGGCGTTCCGACTCGGCATCGACACCGGCGGGACGTGCACGGACGCGGTGGTCCTCGACCACGCCGACCGGGTGGTGGCGACCGCCAAGACGGTGACCACGCACGCCGATCTCGTCGTCGGCATCCGCGAGGTGACGCGGCGCGTGCTCGACGGTCTCGACGGACCGGTCGGGCTCGTCGGGCTGTCCACCACGCTTGCCACCAACGCCATCGTCGAGGGCCGCGGCGGGCGTGCCGCACTCGTGCTGATCGGCCTCGGCGAGGAGCTGCTCGCGCGGGCACGGCTGCGCGAGGCGCTGGGCGATGCGCCGGTCGTGACGGTCGAAGGCGGCCACGACGCCTTCGGCCGCGAACTCGCGCCGCTCGACGAAGGCGCGCTCCTGCGCCGGTTCGAAGAGCTGCGCGGAGGGGTCGAGGCGGTGGCGGTGGTCGGCCAGTTCGCGGTGCGCGAGGCCGCCCACGAACGCCGCGCGGCGGAGCTGCTGCGCGCGCGCTTCGGCCTTCCCGTCACCTGCTCGCACGAACTCACGAGCCGGATCGACGCGCCGCGCCGGGCCCTCACGACCTTCCTCAACGCCCGGCTCCTGCCGGAGATCGACCGGCTGCTCGCGGCCGTCTCGCAGCTCCTCGCCGAGCTCGCCATCGACGCGCCGCTCATGATCGTGCGCGGCGACGGCTCGCTCCTCTCCGCCGACACCGCGCGCAGCCGGCCGGTCGAGACCATCCTCTCGGGGCCCGCCGCGAGCGTCGTCGGGGCGATGCATCTCGCGCGGCTGCGCGATGCGGTCGTGGTCGACGTCGGCGGCACCACGACCGACATCGCCGCGGTCGAGCGCGGCGAACCGCGGCTGGCGCCGCGCGGCGCGCGGGTGGCCGGCTACGAGACCATGGTCGAGGCGATCGAGCTCGAGACCAGCGGGCTCGGCGGCGACAGCGAGGTCGCGCGCGAGCCCGACGGCCGGCTGCGGGTCGGCCCGAAGCGCGTCGTGCCGCTCTCGCTGCTGGCACGGCAGGCGCCCGCGATCCTCGGCGTGCTGCGCGAGGCGCTGGGCCGGGCGCCGCGCTACGGCGACGCCCGGTTCGTGGTCCGGGCCGGGCCGGAAGCGGCCGGCGCCGACCGGAGCGAACGGCGGCTGCTCGCGCTGCTCGAAGGCGGACCGGTGCCCCTCGAGGTGGTGCGCGACCGCGAGGTGCTGGGCGCGGCGCTGGCGCGGCTCGAGGCGCGCGGCATCGTCCGCCGGGCGGGCTTCACCCCGACCGACGCGGCGCACGTGCTCGGGAGGCTCGCGACCGGGTCGGTCGAGGCGGCGCGGCTCGGCGCCGCCCTCGAAGCGCGCCGTCCGGTCGGCGGCCGCAGTCGCGACGCCGGGCCGGTCGAACTGTTCGCGCGCCAGGTCCTGGAGGCGGCCGAGCGCGAGATGACGACGGCGCTCGTGCGCGCCGCCCTCGACCGGGCCGGCGAGCCCTCGGACTGGGTGGCACAGGCCGGCCGTTCGCCGACGCTGGAACGCGCCCTCACACCGGTCGCATCGCGGGCCGCACGCGCTTTGGTCGACGTGCGCTTCCGCTACATGCGACCGCTGGTCGGAGTCGGGGCACCGGCGCCGCTGCTGCTGCCGCGGCCGGCGGTCCATCTCGACACGCCGCTCGTCCTGCCGCCGCACCACGAGGTGTGCAACGCCGTCGGGGCGGTCGTCGGGGAGGTGGTGGAGCGGGTCGAGATCGCGATCGGGCGCGACGAGGACGAGCGCTTCCTCGTCCACCTTCCGGACGGCACCCGCGTCGTGGCGGATTTCGCGACGGCCCGGCGCATGGCCGCGGAGGCGGCATCGACGCTCGCGGCCGGGAGGGCGCGGCAGTCCGGAGCGGCCGAAGCGGCGGTGACGGTGGCGGTCGAGGAGACCGTGGTCGAGACCGCGGACGGCGGCCGGCTCGTGGTCCAAGCGCGGGTGCGCGCGACCGCACGCGGGCGGCCGGCGGCGGCGCGGCGCTGATCAGGACGGCCAGACCACGGCGATCGTCGGCACGGCGACGAGCAGGATCAGGAGTTCGGGCGGCAGGCCCATGCGCCAGTAGTCGCCGAAGCGGTAGCCGCCGGGTCCGAGCACCAGCGTAATGTTCTTGTGGCCGATCGGGGTCAGGAAGGCGCAGGAGGCGGCGACCGCGACGCCCATCAGGAAGGGATCGGGCGAGGTGCCGAGGCGATGCGCGACCTCGATGGCGACCGGTGCCGCGATCACCGCCGTCGCCGTGTTGTTCATGACGTCCGAAAGCGTCATGGTGACGAGCATGAGCGCGAGCAGCACCCAGACCGGGGCGAGCCCGCCCGTGACCGAGACGAGGGCGTCGGCGACGGGCACCGTCCCGCCCGTGCCCTGGAGCGCCTCGCCGAGCGGGATCATCGACCCGAGGAGCACGATCACCGGCCACTCGATGCTGTCGTAGAGCTGGCGCAGCGGCACGATGTCGCACAGCGCGAGGAGCAGGGCGACGAGCCCTAATGCGACCGGCAGGCCGACGAGGCCGAAGCTCGCGGCGAGGATCGCGAGCGCGAAGCTGCCGGCGGCGATCCCGGCCCGCTCGCGGCGGACGGGCTCGAGCCCGCGTTCGGCGAGCGGCACCGTGACCGGCAGGGGGCGGCCGTGCCGGAGCGCCCCGAGGACGCCGATGTCCTCCGCTGCCTCGCCGGCGAGCTTCGCGACCGTCGTTCCGACGAGCGGCGATTTCCCGCCGACGCGCATCTCCGCCACATAGTCGACGAGCCCCAGAAGCGGTTCGCCCGGTCCATCGGCCGCCTCGCGCCGCGGGATCAGCCGCCAGCCGACCGTGGCGACGAACAGCACGCCGGCGACCGCGCAGGCGAGGCCGACGGGCGTGAAATCGAACATCCCTTAGGGCTCCCCCAGTGCCTGCCCGCGGTAGGCGGCGACGACGATGTTGGGCGGGGTGCCGATCAGCGTGATCATGCCGCCCAGGATCGAGGCGAAGGCGAGCGGCATGAGGGTGAGGCCCGGCGGCCGCCCGGCCCGCCTCGCCGCCTGCAGGTCGAGCGGCATGAGAAGGGCGAGTGCCGCAACATTGTTCATGACCGCCGAGAGTGCCGCCGCCAGCGTCGCCATGACGGCGATGTGCACCGCGAGCGGCCGCCCGGGGTCGATGGTGTGCCGGGCGATCAGATCGACCACGCCCGAGAGCACGAGGCCGCGGCTCACCAGCAGCACGAGTGCGATCACCACCACCGCCGGATGGCCGAAGCCGGAAAACGCCCGCTCGGCCGGCACCACGCCCGTGAGCACTCCGGCGAGCAGGGCGGCGAAGGCGACGAGGTCGTAGCGCCAGCGCCCCCAGATCAGGAGGGCGAAGACGGCGACGAGGATGGCGAAGAGCGCCGACTGTTCGAGGGTCACGCGGGCACCGCCGGTCTGCCGTCCCCGGCATGCCCGATCCCGCCGCCCGGGTCCACCGATGGGTGGCCGGACGGCGGGACGACGGGCACCGGGCGCTAGTGCTGCGCCCCCGTGTGGCCGCCCTGCTGCATGCCGCCCTCGTGGCCGTGCCCGTGCGACAGGGCGCCGGCCTTGCGGACCTGGACCGTGACCTCGACCGTGCCCGCCCGCTCGAAGGTCAGGCGCAGCGGGAAGCTGTCGCCTTCGGCGAGCTTCCGGCGCAGGCCGATCAGCATGACGTGGTAGCCGCCCGGCTCGAGATGCGCGTGGCTGCCGTCCGGCACATCGATGCCGTCGACCGGCCGCATCGTCATCCGGTCGCCTTCCATCACCGTCTCGTGCAGCTCGGTCTTCTCCGCGACATCGCTGGCGGCGCCGACCAGCCGGTCGGGCTCCTCGCCCCGGTTGTCGATGTGCAGGTAGACCGCGCTGTTGCGGCCCGCCATGGCGGCGCGCGCCCAGACGCCGTCGATGCGGATGTCTCCGTGCCCGGCGGCGGCGATCTTCAGGCTCTCCGCGCCGGTGACGAGGGCGAGCCCTGCGAGCGTCACGCCGAGCAGGGCGAAACGGCGGGTTGCGGTTGCGGACATGTGTTCGTTCCTCCGCGGAAAGGGTCGCGAACGGTGGAAGCCGGACGCGCACGGCGGCGCGCCCGGGATCGACGTCACTGCGGAGGCACGGAAGGCGGTGCGCGCGGACGATGGGCAGCCCCGGTCGAGGCGCGCCGGGCCGGCGTCCGACGCGGCGGACGCGCGGCCCGAAGCGGTCGGGCCAGCGGCACCGGAACGGCGACCGGCGGCGGCGGGCCCGCGGCCGCGTGATGGAGGAGACAGCAGAGGTGACGGGCGGTCCCGTCCCGATCCGGCACCGCGGGCGCGCCCGAGGCGGGATCGAGCCAGACCACGCCCGCGGCGGTGCAGACCGGGACCGCCCCGGCGGCCTGCCGGGGCAGAGCGGCGGTCGGCGCGAGGTGGGCGAGGGCGAGCAGCAGCGCGGCCAGCGCCGCGAGCCGGCGGCGGATCGGGCGGTCCCTCGTGATGCCGGCCCGCCGCACGGTCTCAGCTCCCGGCGGTCAACAGTCCACGGATCGCATCCGCGATCTCGTCGGGGCCCTGGGTGTGGGAGAAGACGCGGACGAACCCGCCGTCGGGGCCCATCAGATAGAGATAGGCCGAGTGGTCCATCAGATAGTCGGCCGCGTCGCCCCCTTCCGGCACGACCTTGCGATAGAAGGCCCGATACGCCTTGGCGACGGCGGCGATCTCCTCCGGCGTTTCGGTGAGCCCGATGATCTGCGGGTGGAACTGGGCGACGTACTCGGCGAGGACGTCGGGCGTGTCGCGCTCCGGATCGACGGTGACGAAGAGCGGCTGCACCTTCTCCGCGAGCGGACCGAGCTCGTCCATCACCACGGCCACGGTGCCCAGCGTCGTCGGGCAGACGTCGGGGCAGAAGGTGTAGCCGAAGAAGACGAGCAGCCACCGGCCGCGGAAATCGCGGTCGCTCACGCGTTCGCCAGTGTGAGCGGTGAGCTCGAACGGGCCGCCGATGGCGACGGCGGGAGCGACCTCCCCGCCCCCGGATGCGCCCACGGGCGCCTGCGCCCGCTCCAGCAGCCACCAGGAACCGACGGCGGCGACCGCGGCGAGGGTCACGAGCACGACCACGAGGAGGAGCAGACTGCGGCGCATGGCCGGCTTCCGGGGCTTCGCACGACACCACACGAGGTTCTAGGGAGCCGCGCGGGCGCGGTCCACGGCGCCGGCCCGCCCGCGACGATCCTTCGCAGATCCGGAGGGGCGCCCGCCCGGACCGGGCGGGCCTTGCCAGCGCGCCTTTCCCCCGTATATTGCGGCCACCGTTTCGGAACGCCGGGCCGGTTCCGGCGACAGCTCAGGCGTGAACCCGCGGGCAGGAGTGCCGGGACGCGGCCACTCCCGCCCGTTTTCGGCGTGAAAGCAGAGGGACGAAGGCGCTCGATGCCGCGATACGAGCACACTTTCATCGCGAGGCCCGATCTGACCCCGCAGCAGGCGCAGGGGCTCGCCGAGCAGCTCGGCCAGACCATCGCCGAGCTCGGCGGTCAGCTCGGCAAGGTCGAGTACTGGGGCCTGAAGACGCTCGCCTATCGGATCAAGAAGCACCGCAGGGGCCACTACGTCCACTTCGAGGTGGAGGGTCCGAGCGTCGTCATCGACGAGCTCGAGCGTCGGGAACGGATCAACGAGGACGTGCTGCGCTTCCTCACCGTCAGGGTCGACCGCTTCACCGAGGGACCGAGCCCCATGATGCAGGCGCGTAGCGGCCGCGACGAGCGCAGGCGCTGAGGAGGGATTCGACGGACATGGCCGAAGAGACCAGCCAGACCCAGGAGCGGCCGGCTCGCGAGGAGCGACCCGTCCGCGAGCCGCGCGAACCGCGTGAGCGAAGTGGCGAGCCGCCGACCGTCGTCATCCGCCGCCCGTTCTTCCGGCGCAAGAAGGCGAGCCCGTTCGCCGCTCCGGACGCGCCGCCCATCGACTACAAGGACGTCAAGCTGCTGGCGCGCTTCGTCTCCGAGACCGGCAAGATCGTGCCGCGGCGCATCACGGCGGTCACCGCCAAGGAGCAGCGGGCGCTGGCCAAGGCGATCAAGCGCGCCCGCATCCTCGCGCTGCTGCCCTTCACGAGCGGCCGCTGAAGGCGTGACGCGATGCGGCAGCCGCTGGTCGTCGCCGGCCTCGGCGCCCTCGCGAGCGCGCTCCTCCATCTGAGCTTCGCGACCGGCGGAGGCCTGCCGCTGTTCGCCTATTTCGTGCAGCTGCCGCTCGCTTTCACGGGCCTCGCGCTCGGCGCCACCTCCGCCGCCCTCGCCGCGCTCGCGGCAGGCACGCTGGTGCTGGTCGCAGGCAGCTGGATCGCGGCCCTCGTCTTCCTGCTGGTGCAGGCGGCCCCGGGCGTGCTGCTCGCGCATTTCGCGCTGCTCTGGCGGCAGGACGGGGACGGGCGCACCGAGTGGTACCCGGTCGGCCGGGCGGTCGGACATCTGACCCTCTACGTGCTCGCGGTCACCGCGATCGGCCTCGTCGCGGCGGAGCTGCTCACGGGCGACCTCGAGGGTCTGCTGGCCGGCACCCTGCAGTCGACCCTCGCGGCGCTCGCGGGGGCCGTGCCGCCGGCCGATGCGGCTGCGCCGGCCTGGCTCCATCTGCTGCCGGGCTTCGTCGCCGCCTCCTGGATCCTGATGAGCTGCATCAACGCGCTGCTCGCGCAGCGGCTCGCCGAACGGTCCGGCATGGCCCGGCGGCCGACCCCGGCGATGGCGGAATTCGCGGCGCCCGGTCATGCCCGCTGGCTCCTGGCCGGCGGCGGGCTCGTGGCTCTCTTCGCCGACGGGCTCCTGCTCCATCTCGCCGCGACGGTGGCGATCGGCGCGCTCCTGCTCTACGTCCTGCAGGGGCTCGCGGTGGTGCACGCCCTGTTCGCCTGGCGGGGCTGGCCGCGGGCCGCCCTCGTCCCCTTCTACCTCGTGCTTCTGGTCTTCGCCTGGCCCCTGGTGCTGCCGCTCGTCGCGCTCGGGCTCGCCGAGGACGTCACGAGGCTGCGCGACCGCATGATCTGAACGGAGTCCGACGATGCAGGTGATCCTTCTCGAACGTGTCCCGAAACTCGGCCAGATGGGCGACATCGTCGACGTCAAGCCGGGCTACGCGCGCAACTTCCTGATCCCGCGCGGCAAGGCGCTGCGTGCGACCAAGGAAACCATCGCGGCCTTCGAGGCGCGTCGCCGGCAGCTCGAGGCGGCCAATCTGGAGCGCCGTACCGAGGCCGAGGAGATGGCGGAGCGTATCCGCGGGCGCAGCGTCGTCGTCCTGCGGCAGGCCGGCGAGAGCGGCCATCTCTACGGCTCGGTGACCGCCCGCGATATCGCCGAGGCGTTCACGGCCGCGGGCATCACCCTGACCCGCCAGCAGATCCTGATCGACCAGCCGATCAAGGAGCTCGGCGTGCACGTCGTGCGGGTCGCGCTGCATCCCGAGGTCGAGGTCGAGCTCGAGGTCAACGTCGCGCGCAGCGAGGACGAGGCCGAGGTGCAGGCGGGCCGCGCCGCGCCGCGGACCGAGGAGAGCGAGGAGTCCCCGCTCGCGGCGCTGCTCCGGGAGATCGAGGCGGAGGACGAGGCCGGCCGGAGCCCGGGCACCTTGTGAAATCCGTCGGCCGGCGCCATCTGGCCGAGCGGACACATGCGGGGTGCACGGCCCGTGCCGTGAACGGGAGCCGGAACCGATGCGGGCAGACCCTCGCCCGGACGAGGAACGGAAGGAAGGCGGCGAGGTCGCGGTCGTCAAGAAGTACGCCAACCGGCGGCTCTACAACACCGCGACCAGCAGCTACGTCACGCTCGACGAACTCGCCCGGATGATCCGCGAAGGCCGCGAGTTCGTCGTCTACGACGCCAAGACGGGCGAGGACATCACCCGCTCGGTGCTGACCCAGATCATCCTCGAGGAGGACAGCAAGGGCCGCAACCTGCTGCCGATCGGCTTCCTGCGCCAGCTCATCGCCCTCTACGACGACAGCCTGCACGCGCTGCTGCCGCGCTACCTCGAGCTGAGCATGGAGAACTTCGCGCGTCACCAGGACCAGATGCGCGAATATCTGGAGAGGACCTTCGGCGGCTTCCTGCCGGTCCGCCAGTTCGAGGAGCTGACGCGCCAGAACATGGCGCTGTTCCAGCAGGCGATGACGATGTTCAACCCGCTGGCGGTGCGGCGACAGGAGGAAAGCCCGCCCGCGCGGACGGAAGACACGGCTCCGGCGTCCGCGACCGGCCCTTCCAGAGGTGAAGACCTCGGGGCGGAAGTGGAAGCCCTCAAGGCCCGCCTCGCCGAACTCGAAGGCCAGCTCGAGGCGCTCGCGACCCGCGGCGGCCGCGGCCGCGACAGGGCCGGGACGTCCGGCAAGAGCTGAGGACGGCCGACCCGAAGCGGCCCGATGCGGCGACGGTCGCGCGCCCGCCGTCCCGCCGCACGAACTCCGCGGCACCGGAAAAAGGATCGCCCCGGCCGAGCCGGGGCGATCAGTCACCGGGGTTCCTCACGCAGGCGAGGAGAGAACGGTGACCGCCGGCATCCGACCGGACGACGGCCGGGCCCGGGGGCAGCCGAGCCCGACCCCGGCGGCCCGTTCGCAGCCCTTGTGCCGCGCAAAGCGCGGCGGCGCCATCCGCAACTCTGCGTAGCCGGTTTCCGGGCCGACCGCGCCTTCAGGCGGCGCGACGGATCTCGAGCCGCCGCCAGATCTCGACGAGTGCGCCGACGAGCCGGTCCATCTCGGCATCGTCGTGCAGCGGTGAGGGCGTGATGCGCAGCCGCTCGGTGCCGCGCGGCACGGTCGGATAGTTGATCGGCTGGATGTAGATGCCGTACTCGGCGAGCAGCGTGTCGGTCGCCTGCTTGCAGCGCACCGGGTCGCCCACCAGCACCGGGACGATGTGGGTCACGGACGGCATCACCGGCAGCCCTTCGGCGAGGAGTCGCCGCTTGAGCGTGCGGGCACGCTCCTGGTGCCGCTCGCGCAGCCGCACCCCCTCCTCGCCCGCGAGGTGCCGCACCGAGGCGAGCGCGCCGCCGACCGTCGCCGGAGTCAGCGAGGTGGTGAAGATGAAGCCCGGGGCCCAGGAGCGCACGGCGTCGATCACCGGACGCGGGCCGGCGATGTAGCCGCCCATGCAGCCGTAGGCCTTGGCGAGCGTGCCCTGGATCACGTCGACCCGGGCCATCTCTTCCGTCATCTCGGCGACGCCGGCGCCGTGGTCGCCGTACATCCCGACCGCGTGCACCTCGTCGAGATAGGTCATGGCGTTGTAACGTTCGGCGAGATCGCAGATCGCGCCGATGGGGCCGAAGTCGCCGTCCATGGAATAGACGCTCTCGAAGATCACGAGCTTCGGCCGCTCCCGCGGCTCGGCCGCGAGCAGGCGTTCGAGGTGGTCGAGATCGTTGTGGCGGAAGATCCGCTTGTCGCAGCGCGCACTGCGCACGCCCGCGATCATCGAGGCGTGGTTGAGCTCGTCGGAGAAGATCACGCAGTCCGGCAGCAGCTTCGCGATGGTGCCGATCGACGCCTCGTTGGCGACGTAGCCCGAAGTGAACAGCAGCGCCGCTTCCTTGCCGTGCAGCCGCGCCAGTTCCTCCTCGAGCAGCACGTGCAGATGGGTGGTGCCGGAGATGTTGCGGGTCCCGCCGGCACCGGCGCCGTAGCTTTCGAGGGCCTCGCGCGCCGCCTGCAGGACCACCGGATGCTGGCCCATGCCGAGATAGTCGTTGGAGCACCAGACGGTGACTTCGCGCACGCCGTCCGGTCCGTGGTAGAGGGCCCGCGGGAAACGGCCGACCTGCCGCGCGAGATCGGCGAAGATCCGGTAGCGGCCTTCCGCGCGCACGCGCGCGACCGCATCCTCGAAGAAGCTCTCGTATCTCATGCGCCGCTCTCCTCCCGCAGCCGCCGTATCCGGACAGCTTCCGGCCCCTTGCGCTTTCGGGTCACTTTAGAAAGAGCATGGCCGGGCACAAGGGCCGGTGACGGCGTCGTGCGAGGGACCGTTGGTCGCATTCGCGGATTTCCGTCCTGCCCCGGGCGCCCGCGATCCGGATCCCCGCGGCAGACACGAGGCTGACGATCTTGCGGGCTAGATCAACCTGTGGTTAAGTTCCCGGGACGGTTCACGCCAGCGGGAGCCCGGCGATCGCGATCGCTTCCGCGCCCGGTCCGGGCGATGCCGAGACCTCGCTTGCCGACCTGCTCCGGCTGCTCTGGCGCCGGCGCTGGTGGCTGGCCGTGCCGACCGGCGCCGGCCTCGCCCTCGCGCTCGCCGGGCTCGTCCTGCTGCCTCCGGTCTATCGCGCGGAAGCCCTGATCCTGATCGAGCCGCGCGGCTCGCCGGTCGCCGGCGATGTCGGCGCCGCTGCGGCCGTGGACCGGGATGCCAGCGCGATCGACAGCCAGGTCGAGGTGCTCTCCTCCCGTGGCCTTTTGACCCGCGTCGTGGCGAAGCTGCGCGAAGGCGGCCGGGACGACGGGACGGACGATGCCGCAAGCGCAGTGGACGCGCTGCTCGGCCGGCTCGAGGTGGCGCGTCAGGGCAAGACACGGGTGATCGCGGTGCGCGTCCGCGACCGCGACCCGGAGCGGGCGGCGCGCGTCGTCAACACTGTCGTCGAGACGTATCTCGTCGACCAGCTCGCCGGCAAGTACGCCACCGTCGGCCGCGCCACCGGCTGGTTCGCGGAGAAGCTCCGCGCGCTCGAGCGCGAGGTCGCGGAATCGGAGGCGCGGGCGGTGGCGTTCCGCGAGAAGAACGCGCATCTGTTCGACGTCGCCCTCGCCCGGGTCGACGACCGGCTCGCCGACCTCGAACGCGAGCATCTGCTGGCCCTCGCGGAACGGCGCGCCCTCGAGGCGCGGATCGCCGCCCTGAGGCGGCGGGCGGCGGACGGCGGCATCGAGACCGCCGCCCTCGGCGCCGTGACCCCGCTGCTGTCGGCCCTCGAGGCCGCCCAGGCGGATCTCGTGCGGCGCGAAGCGGAACTGCGCGGTCTCTACGGCGAGAAGCACCCGCTCGTCGCCGATCTCCTGCGCGAGAAGGAGGAGCTCGCACGGCGGATCGAAGGCGAGAGACAGGCGATCCTCGCCCGCTTCGAGGCCGACCTCGCCGAGGCCCGCGAGAGGGAGCGCGCGCTCGCGGAGGAACTCCGGCGCATCCGCGGGATCGCCGCCGAGGCGCGACGGGCGGAGCTCGAGAAGCGCAGGCTCGAGCGCGAAGCGGAGCTCGACCGTCAGCTCTACGAGTCCTTCGCGAGCCGCTTCGAGGCCGCGAGCGACGTCGAGTCGGTCGAACAGCCGGATGCCCGGATCATCGCCGAGGCGACACCGCCCGCGCGCCCGGTCTTCCCGCAGGCGCGCATCCTGCTGCCGATCGGGATCGTGACCGGCCTCGGTCTCGGCCTCGTCGGCCTGTTCGTGCGCGAGAGGCTCGACCGAAGTCTCTCCACCACCCGCGAGATCGCGCGCGAGCTGGGCCTGCCGACGCTCGGTCTGGTGCCGGAGCTCCGCGGCCGCCGCGACGCCCTGCCGCCGCACGACCATGTCGTCGAGCACCCGCGCTCGCGTCTCGCCGAGGCGCTGCGCGAGCTGCTCGCGCGGATCGTCGCCGGGTCCCGGCGCGGTGCCGGCCGGGTCCTGCTCGTGGCCTCGGCCCTGCCCGGCGAAGGCAAGAGCACGCTCACCCTCGCCCTCGGCCGGCTCGCCAGCCTCGAGGGGCTCCGGGTGCTGCTGGTCGACGGCGATCTCCGCAAGCCCGGGCTCGCCGCCATGGCCGGGCATCCGGCCGGGGCCGGCCTCGCCGAACTGCTCGAGGGCACCCTCGCCTTCGCGGACGTCGTGCGCCGCGACGGCTCCGGGCCCGACATGGTGCCCGGCAGCAGCCGCCATCTTCGCCCGGCGCCGCTCCTCGCCGGGAAGAGGCTGCAGGCCCTCTTCGACGGACTCCGCGGCACCTACGATCTCGTGCTCGTGGACAGCGCTCCGCTCGCCGCCGTCGCCGACACCCAGCTCCTCGCCCCGCTGGTCGACGGCATCCTCTACGTGGTGCGGTGGCGCGGCGTCCCGGCTCCGGTCGCGCGCGACGCGCTCGACTCCCTCGGGCCGGCCCGCGAGCGGGTCCTCGGTGCGGTCCTGTGCCGCGTCGAGGCGCCGGCCTACGCCCGGTACGGCGATGCCGCCGGCAGTCGTCTCGCCCGGCGGCTCGAGGCCTACTACGTCGAGTGACGCCCGCATCGGAGGCCGTCCGCTCTGGACCTCGGCGGCAGGCTCCCTAATTTCCGGGCAACGTGCGGACGGGGTGCGGCCGGTCGCGGAGTTGCGGCCGCGTTCCGACACGGCTACAAGACGCGGGCTTCCGCCGGGCCTCGCGGCCCGTGGCATCCGGAGACGTGGTTCATGACCAAGATGAAGACCAAGCGCGCCGCCGCGAAGCGCTTCAGGCTGACCGCCACGGGCAAGATCCGGCGGGCGCACGCCTATCACCGTCACAATTTCAGCCATCTGTCGCGCAAGACCAAGCGGCGCACCCGGGGCACGACGATCGCTTCGCCGTCGGACGCGAAGCTGATCCGTCGCATGCTGCCCTACGGGGCGTGACGGGCGCGAGCGAGCAGGGAACCGGAGCGTCATGGCCAGAGTGAAGCGTGGCGTCACGTCGCACGCCAGACACAAGAAGATCCTGAAGCTCGCCAAGGGCTATCGGGGTCGCCGCAAGAACTGCATCAAGACCGCCCGCCAGGCGGTCGAGCGGGCGATGCAGTATGCCTACCGCGATCGCCGGCAGCGCAAGCGCGACTTCCGCAAGCTCTGGATCCAGCGCATCAACGCCGCGGCGCGCGAGAACGGGCTGACCTACGGCCGCTTCATCCACGGCCTCAAGCTCGCCGGCATCGAGATGGACCGGAAGGTGCTGGCGGATCTCGCCGTGCGCGACCAGTCGGCGTTCGGTGATCTCGTGAAGGAAGCCCGGGCCGCCCTCGGCGCCTGAGCGACACGCGGGCGGTCGTGCCCGCGGCGACGGCGGCAGGACCGCCGCGAGAGGGGCCCGCGGGCCCCTTTCTGTTTGTCGCAGGGGCACGGGGGTCGACGGGACCAGTCGGTGCGGAGCGGGGGCAGCATGATCGAGGACATCGCACGGCTCGAAGAGGAACTGCGGGCGCGCATCGAAGCGGCCACGACCTCGCGCGGGCTCGAGGAGGTGCGCGTGGCGGCGCTGGGCCGGAAAGGCCGCGTCACGGAGCTCGCGAAGAGCATCGGGCGCCTGCCGCCCGGGGAGCGCCGCGAGGCCGGAGCCGCCGTCAACGCCCTCAAGGCGCGCATCGAGGAGATGCTGGCCGAACGGCGCGCGGAGATCGAGGCGCGTGAGCTCGAAGAGCGGCTCGGCCGCGAGCGCATCGACGTCACCCTGCCGCCGCGCGAGCGGCCGCGCGGGCGCATCCATCCGGTGAGCCAGGTCACCGAGGAGGTGATCGCGATCTTCGCCGACATGGGCTTCGCCGTCGCCGAGGGTCCGGACGTCGAGGACGACTGGCACAATTTCACCGCCCTCAACATCCCGCCCGAGCATCCGGCGCGGCAGATGCAGGACACCTTCTATCTCGGCGCCGAGAAGGACGGCGTGCCGCTGCTGCTGCGCACCCACACGAGCCCGGTGCAGATCCGGACCATGCAGGCCGGGAAACCGCCCTTCCGCATCATCGCGCCGGGGCGCGTCTACCGGCGCGACTACGACATGACGCATACGCCGATGTTCCACCAGGTCGAGGGCCTGCTGATCGACCGCCGCACCCACATGGGCCATCTCAAGGGCTGCCTCGTCGACTTCGTGCGGGCCTTCTTCGAGCGCGACGACATCCCGGTGCGCTTCCGGCCGAGCTTCTTCCCCTTCACCGAGCCCTCGGCAGAGATGGACGTCGGTTGCCGGCGCGGCGAAGGCGAGCTCGTCGTCGGCGCCGGCAGCGACTGGCTCGAGATCCTCGGCTGCGGCATGGTCCATCCGAAGGTGCTGGAAGGCGTCGGCCTCTCGCCCGACGTCTGGCAGGGCTTCGCCTTCGGCATGGGCATCGACCGCCTCGCCATGCTGAAATACGGCATCCCGGACCTGCGCACCTTCTTCGAGGGCGACCTGCGCTGGACGGCGCACTACGGCTTCTCGCCCCTCGACGTCCCGGCAACCTGGAGCGGCCTGTCGCGATGAAGTTCACCCTGCCCTGGCTGCGCGAGCATCTCGACACCGACCTCGACGCCCCGGCCCTCGCCGACGCCCTCACCCACCTCGGCCTCGAGGTCGAGGGTGTGGAGGATCCGCTCGCCCATCTGGCGCCCTTCACCGTCGCACGGGTGCGCGAGGCGCGGCCGCACCCCAACGCCGAACGGCTGAAGCTCTGCGAGGTCGAGACCCGGCACGGCACCACCCGGGTGGTCTGCGGCGCGCCCAACGCCCGCACCGGCATGCTCGCGATCTTCGCCCCCGAAGGCTCGTGGATCCCGGGCACCGGCACGCAGCTCAAGCGGGCGGTGATCCGCGGTGTGGAGAGCCGCGGCATGCTGCTCTCGGCCCGCGAGCTCGGGATCGGCGAGGATCACGACGGCATCGTCGAGGTCACGGCGGACGTGCCGGTCGGCACGCCGGCGGCCGAGGTCCTCGGCATCGAGGGTCCGGTCTTCGACGTCGCCGTCACGCCGAACCGCGCCGACTGTTTCGGGGTGCGCGGCATCGCCCGCGATCTCGCCGCGGCCGGCCGCGGGCGCCTGCGCCCGCTCGAGATCCGCGAGGTGCCCTCACGCGGCGCGCCGGGCCCACGGATCCGTCTCGATTTCCCGGCGGGCTCCGAACACGCCTGCCCCGTCTTCGTCGGCCGCATCATCCGCGGGGTCCGGAACGGGCCGAGCCCGGAGTGGCTGCAGCGGCGGCTCCGCGCCATCGGTCTCCGGCCGATCTCGGCGCTGGTCGACATCACCAACTACGTCACCTTCGACCTCGGCCGGCCGCTGCACGTCTTCGATGCGGCGAAGCTCCGGGGCGACCTCACGATCCGCTTCGCGCGGCCGGGCGAACGTCTGCTCGCGCTCGACGGGCGCGAATACGAGCTCGACGGGCAGATGGTGGTGATCGCGGACGAAAGCGGTCCCGTCGGGCTCGGCGGCGTGATGGGCGGCGAGACCACGGGGGTCACCGCGGAGACCACCGACGTCCTGCTCGAGGTGGCGATCTTCGATCCGACCCTGGTCTCGCGGGCCGGCCGCCGGCTCGGCATCGAGAGCGACGCCCGCACCCGCTTCGAGCGCGGGCTCGATCCCGCCTTCGTGCTGCCCGGCTGCGAGCACGCCACGCGCATGATCCTCGAGCTCTGCGGCGGCGAGGCCGGGCCCGCCGTGGTCGCGGGCGAGCCTCCGGTCGAGCGGCGGGAGCTCGTCTTCCGCGCCGACCAGCTGCCGCGCCTCGGCGGCATCCGCCTCGAGCCGGCCGAGATCGAGAGGATCCTGCGCGATCTCGGCTTCGAGGTCGCGGGTGGGCCGGAAGTCTACGAGCTCGTGGTGCCGAGCTGGCGGCGCGACATCGCGACCGAGGCCTGCATCGTCGAGGAGCTCGCGCGCATCCACGGCTATGCCGGCATCCCGCCGGTACCGGTGACCCGCACCGAGGCCGTGAGCCCGGTGCTGCTGACGCCGGAACAGAAGCAGCGGATCTTGGCGCGCCGCACGGTCGCAGCCCAGGGTCTGCACGAGGTCGTCACCTGGTCGTTCGTGCCGGCCGCGCATGCGCGACGGTTCGGGGCGGGGGAGCCGATCCGCCTCGCGAACCCGCTCTCGGCCGATCTCGATGCCCTGCGCCCCTCGCTGCTCCCCGGGCTGCTCGCGGCGGCGGCGCGCAACGTCGCGCGCAACCTCGGGCACGGCGGCCTGTTCGAGGTCGGTCCGCGGTTTCTCGGCAGCGAGCCGGGCGCGCAGCGCATGGCGGTCGCCGGGCTGCGGTTCGGCGACGCCGCCCCGCGGCACTGGGCCGGGGCGCGGCGGCCGGTCGATGCCATCGACGCCAAGACCGACCTCTGGGTGCTGCTGCAGGAACTCGGCGTCCGGCCGGAGGCGCTGCGCCTCACCCGCGAGGCACCCTCCTGGTACCATCCCGGACGCTCCGCCCGGGTGTCGCTCGGCCCCAACGTCCTCGGCGCCTTCGGCGAGCTGCATCCGGAGATCCTGCGGGCGTTCGACCTCGCGCTGCCGGTCGTCGCCTTCGAGCTCGATCTCGACGCCCTGCCGCGTCCGAAGGCCAAGGCGCGCAAGGCCCGTCCGCCGCTCGAGCCGCTGCCCTTCCCGCCGGCCGACCGCGACTTCGCCTTCCTGGTCGACGCCGACCTGCCGGCCGCCGAACTCCTCGAGGCGATCCGCGGCGCCGCGAAGAAGCTCGTGCGCGAGGTGTGTCTGTTCGACGTCTACACCGGCCCGGGCGTCCCGGAGGGGAAGAAGTCGCTCGCCGTCTCCGTCCGCCTGCAGGCTCCCGATCACACCCTGTCGGAGGATGAGATCGAGCAGGTCGCGCGCCATATCGTGGAGGCGGCGGCACAGCGCTGCGGCGCGGTGCTGCGCGGCTGAGCCCGCCTGCGTGTGAACACGGAGACCGGATGGCCGACCTCTCGCATATCCGCAATTTCGCCATTGTCGCGCACATCGACCACGGCAAGTCGACGCTCGCCGACCGGCTGATCGAGCGCTGCGGTGCGCTCGATGCCCGCGAGATGACGAGCCAGGTGCTCGACTCCATGGACATCGAGCGCGAGCGGGGCATCACCATCAAGGCGCAGACGGTGCGCCTCGAATACACCGCCCGCAACGGCGAGCGCTACGTCCTGAACCTCGTCGACACGCCCGGTCACGTCGACTTCTCCTACGAGGTCAGCCGGTCGATGCGCGCCTGCGAGGGGGCACTGCTGCTGGTCGACGCCACCCAGGGGGTCGAGGCGCAGACCCTCGCCAACGCCTATCAGGCGATCGAGGCCGACCTCGAGATCGTGCCGGTCCTCAACAAGATCGACCTGCCGGCGGCCGAGCCCGAGCGCGTGAAGGAGCAGATCGAGGACATCATCGGCCTCGATGCCTCGGATGCGCTCATGATCTCGGCCAAGACCGGCCAGGGTGTGGACGAGGTGCTCGAGGCCATCGTCCACCGCCTGCCGCCGCCGAAGGGCGATGCCGCGGCAGCGCTGCAGGCGCTCGTCGTCGACAGCTGGTACGACCCCTATGTCGGCGTCGTGACGCTCGTGCGGGTGCGCAACGGTGTCCTGCGCCGGGGACAGAAGATCCGCTTCATGGGCACGGGGGCGGTGCACCAGATCGACCGCGTCGGCGTGTTCACACCCAAGCCGCGCGAGGTCGAGGAGCTCGGGCCCGGCGAGATCGGCTTCATCACCGCCGGCATCAAGGAGATCGCCGATGCGCGCGTCGGCGACACGATCACCGACGAGAAGCGGCCGGCGGCCGGGCCGCTGCCCGGCTTCCAGCCGAGCCAGCCGGTGGTGTTCTGCGGCATCTTCCCGACCGACACCAACGACTACGAACATCTGCGGGACAGTCTCGCCAAGCTGCGTCTCAACGACGCGAGCTTCGAATACGAACCCGAGACCTCGGCCGCCCTCGGCCTCGGCTTCCGCTGCGGCTTCCTCGGGCTCCTGCATCTCGAGGTCGTCCAGGAGCGGCTCGAGCGCGAGTTCGGCCTCGATCTCGTCGTCACCGCCCCTTCGGTCGTCTACCGGGTGCACATGACCGACGGCACGGTGCGCGAGCTGCACAATCCGGCGGACTATCCCGACCCGACGAAGATCGTGAAGATCGAGGAGCCGTGGATCCGCGCCACCATCCTCGTACCCGAGGCCTATCTCGGCGGCGTCCTTGAGCTCTGCGAGCAGCGCCGCGGCCGGCAGATCGATCTCACCTGGGTCGGCAACCGTGCCATGCTCGTCTACCGGCTGCCGCTCAACGAGGTGGTCTACGACTTCTACGACCGGCTCAAGTCGGCGAGCCGCGGCTACGCCAGCTTCGACTACCAGCTCGACGGCTACGATGAGAGCGACCTCGTCAAGCTGTCGATCCTGATCAACGGCGAACCCGTGGAGAGCCTCGCCATCATCGTCCACCGCTCGATGGCGGAGGCGCGCGGCCGGGCGATGTGCGAGAAGCTCAAGGAGCTGATCCCGCGGCAGATGTTCCAGATCGCCATCCAGGCGGCGATCGGCTCGCGGATCGTCGCCCGCGAGACCATCCGGCCGTTCCGCAAGGACGTCACCGCCAAGTGCTACGGCGGCGACATCACGCGCAAGCGCAAGCTTCTCGAAAAGCAGAAGGAGGGCAAGAAGCGCATGCGCCAGATCGGCCGGGTCGAGATCCCGCAGGAGGCCTTCCTCGCCGCCCTCAAGGTGGGCTGAGGCTCAGGCGACGCGACGTTCCGGCTCGCTCGCCGCGGCCGCCGCCTGCGGCAGGGTGAAGCAGATCGCGGCCCCGCCGAGCCGCGAGTCCTCGCACCAGATGCGCCCGTCGAAGTGCTGCACGATCTCGCGGCTGATGGCGAGGCCGAGACCGCTGCCGCGCGGCTTGTCGGTGAGCGCCCGGCTGACCTGACGGAACTTCTCGAAGATCGCCTCGCGCATGTCCGGCGGCACGCCCGGCCCGTTGTCCTCGACCCGCACGAGGAAGTCGCTGCCGAGATTGCGCAGCACCACGTGGATCCGGCCCCGCCCCTCGGGGACGAACTTGGCCGCGTTCGAGAACAGGTTCAGCAGCACCTGGACGATGCGGTCGCGGTCGCAGCGCACCGGCGCCCGCGCCACGCCGAAGTCGCTGGTGACCTCGATGCCGTGCTCGCGGAACAGGCCCTCCGAGCGGCCGATCGCATCCTCGACGATGGCCCGCAGATCGCATTCGCTGACGTGCCACTCCATGCGGCCGGATTCGATGCGCGAGAGATCGAGCACGTCGTCGATCAGACGGGTGAGACGTTCGGTCTCGTGGGCGATGATGCCGACGAAGCGCTGGCGCTCCTCCTCGGGCAGGTCCGGGTTGTCGCGCAGGATCTCCGAGAAGGAGCGGATCGAGGTGAGCGGCGTCCTGAGCTCGTGGCTCACCGTGGCGATGAAGTCGTCCTTGAGACGGTCGAGCTGGCGCAGCCGCTCGTTGGCCTCGCGCAGCTCCGCCGCCAGCCGCTCGAGCTCGCGCGACTTCTGTTCGAGCCGCTGGCTGGTCTCGATGGCGTGCGACGTCTCGTCGAGGATCTCGAGCAGGGCGTCGGGGCCGATCACCTCGCCGCGCACCACCGAACCGACCACGATCCGCGCCGAAGTGGCGCCGATCGCCCGCGCGAGCTGCCGTTCGGCGAGCTGCACCAGTTCGGCGTCGGCGCGGTCGCCGGCGCCGAGCCGCTGGCCGCGCCGCCGTTCCTCGCGCGCGAACAGCCGCGCCGTCGCCTCGTGACCGAGAAAGCGCACGAGCAGTTCCTTGAGCGCCGCGACCCGGGTCTCGCCGCGCCAGAGCCGCGTCGAGCGCTCGGCCTGGTCGACGTCGACGTAGAGCATCGCCTGCAGGCGCTCGAGATCGCTCCTGCGGCCGAGCAGCGAACCGGTGACGAAGGCGAGGAGATTGGCGCCGAGGCTCCAGAGCACGGCGTGGGTCACCGGCTGCAGGCCATCGAGGCCGAAGAGCGCCTGCGGCCGCAGCAGCGCGATGCCGAACGGCCCCTCGTCGAGGATCGCGGGATCGAGCCAGCCGGCGCGCGCGAAGGCGGGCACCACGAGCGTCCAGGCCCAGACGAGGAAACCCGCGACGAGCCCGGCGACGGCGCCCTTGAGACTGGCCTCGCGCCAGTAGAGCGCGAACAGGATCAGGGGAGCGAACTGGGCCACGGCCGCGAACGAGATGAGCCCGATCGAGACCAGCTGGAAGTGCTCGGCGACGAGGCGGAAGAAGGCGTAGCCCGCGAGCAGGATGAGGAAGATCGAGACCCGGCGGATGGCGAGGACGAGGCCGGAAAGGTCCGGGCGCCGCGCGAGATGCAGCCGCTCGATCCGCAGCAGCACCGGCATCACCAGATCGTTCGAGATCATGGTCGAGACGGCGATGGTGGCGACGATCACCATCGCGGTGGCTGCCGACAGGCCGCCGATGTAGGCGAGCAGGGCGACGGAGGTGTGGCCGCCCGCGAGCGGCAGCTGGACCATGGTCATGTCGCCGGTAATCCCGCTCACGAGCCCGGCGACCGCCACCGGCAGGACGAACAGGTTGATGACCAGCGTGTAGAGCGGAAACAGCCAGGCGGCCGTGCGCACATGGTCGGGATCGACGTTCTCGATCACCGCGACCTGGAACTGCCGCGGCAGGGCGAGGAAGGCGAGGGCCGCGAGCAGCGTGTGGGCGAACCAGTCGAGATGGCTCATGCCGGTGCCGGCGAAGGACAGGAGATCGCCGCGCCCGGCGGCCGCGAGCCGCGCCAGCAGGTCGGAGAAGCCGTCGAACATCCCCCAGGTGACGAAGGCGCCGACGGCGAGGAAGGCGGCGAGCTTGACCACGCTCTCGAAGGCGATCGCGAGGACCATGCCCTGATGGTGTTCGGTGGCGTCGATGTGGCGCGTGCCGAAGAGGATGCTGAAGGCGGCGAGCAGGATCGTGACGACGAGGGCGGTATCCGGTCCCCAGCCGGCGAGCGTGGTCGCGAGCGAGGGACCGAAGAGCGCATCCACGCTGCTCGCCACCGCCTTGAGCTGGAGCGAGACGTAGGGGATGATGCCGAACACCGCGACCAGCGTCACGAGACCGCCGAGCACGCTGCTCTTGCCGTAACGCGCGGCGATGAAGTCGGCGATCGAGGTGATGCCGTAGGCGCGGGCGATCCTCAGGATGCGCGCGAGCAGCACCGGGAACAGCAGCGCCACCACGGTCGGGCCGAGGTAGATCGGCAGGAAGGCGACGCCGGCGTTCTGGGCGAGACCGACGCTGCCGAAGAAGGTCCAGGCGGTGAAGTAGACGGCGAGCGAGAGGGTGTAGATCAGCGGATGGTCGATCACGCTCTCGCCGCGGTCGGCACGGCGGTCGCCCCAGCTCGCCAGCGCGAACAGCAGGGCGAGGTAGAGGACCGAGGCGAACAGGCCGATCGAGGTGGCGATCACCGCGGCCCCCGGTCGCGGACGACGATCAGCCGGGCGAGCAGGATCACCACCGCCCAGGCGGAGAAGATCCAGAGCGGCAGCGCCGCCGGCAGGCAGCAGCGGCCGAGCGCGTCGGCGACCGCCAGCAGCGGATAGCCGAACAGCAGCGCCGCCATCAGCGCCAGCACCACGAGGCGGCGACGGGCCTCGTCGCTCACAGTCCGGCGCCGCCTCCGCCGGCGGGAGCGAGACGCTGACGGCGCAGCGCCACCCGCCGACTCGCGGCAAGCGCCTCGCCGAGAGTCTCGATGCCCCGCAGACGCAGCAGTTCGATCAGCCGCACGAACACCTCCGCCGTCGCCAGCGCATCGCCCAGGGCGCTGTGGCGGGCGCGGACCGCGATGCCGAGCCGCCCGGCGATGCCGTCGAGGCTGTGATCCTCGATATCCTCGTGGAGAACCGCCGACAAGAGAAGGGTGTCGAGGACCGGATGGTCGAACCGCACCCCGGCCTCGCTCTCGAAGCGGCGCAGGAACGCGAGATCGAAGGCGGCGTTGTGGGCGACCAGCACCGAATCGCGCGCGAACCCGGCGAAACGCGCGACCACCAGCGCCGCCGGCGGACGCCCTGCCACCATCTCGTCGGTGATGCCGTGGATTTTGGTGGATTCCGGCGGAATCGGCCGTCCCGGATCGATCAGCGCATCGAAGGTCTCGCCGCGCAGGATGCGGCCGTTCACGACCCGCACGGCACCGAGCTGCACGAGCTCGTCGCGCAGGGGATCGAGCCCCGTGGTCTCGGTGTCGAAGACCACGCAGGTGAGCTTCGCGAGCGGCATGTCGGACAGGTCGCCCGGGCCGCGGTCGAGGAGGTCGAAGTCGTAGAACTCGGGGCGGGCGGCGATCCGCGGGCGCCGCTCCACCGCGTGCAGCCCGCGCGGTGCCGGCAGGTCGAGCCGCAGGAAGCCGCCGCTGCGGTCGGGCCGGGGTGCCACCCAGGGCGTACTGCCGTGGCGGGCGGCGAGGTCGCGGGCGGTGAGCCCGAGCGGCTCCAGCAGTCGCCGGTCGAGCCATTCCTCGAAGCCGCGCGAGGACGGCACCGGTCCCTGCCAGACCAGCTCGAGGAGCACGCGGTCCTCGTCGCGGCGGCCGTCGAGACCGACCCGGGCGACGCCGAGGCGGGCGAGCTCGGCGAGAAAGGCCGCGAGCAGCTCGCTCAGCGCGAAGCTGTCGGCGGCGAACCAGAGCGGCGCCGGCGGCGCGCCGATCTCGACGGCGACACCCCGCTCGCGCAGCCGCTCGCGCAGGATGTCGACGAGGTCGGCGGCTTCGACGTCGAACAGCTCCGAGCGCGCCAGCACGAAGCGGCGCCCCTCCTCGGCGAGCCGGCGCATTTCGTTCCCGAGCCGGTCGCTCTCCTCGAGCACGATGCGCAGGAAGCCCGAGGCGTCCGGATCACCGGCGACCCGCTCCTGCAGCAGTTCCGCCGCCGCCCGCAGACTGGCGAGCGGCCCGCGCCAGGCGCTCGACAGCTTCTCGAGGAAGGCGTCGCCGCCGAGCCGGAGCGCCTGCTCGCCGACCTCCTCGAAGACCATCACGAACCCTTCCGGTTCGGCGCCCGGCTCCATGACCAGGGAGAGCCGGCAGCGGAGGATGCGCTCGCCGCGCGAGGTCGTGGCGAGGAAGGGCTCGCTCACCGGCGGTGTCGAAGGATCGCGCAGCACCTCGCGCCGCAGCAGGCCGAGATGGTGCAGGAGCGAGGTCCGGTGCACGAGATCGAACAGCGGCCGCCCGAGCCCGAGCGGGGCCGAATCGCCGATGATGGCGAGCGCGGCGTCGTTGTAGAGCAGGATGCGGCCGTCGGGGGCGCAGCAGACGAGCCCCTCGGCGAGATCGCGCAGGATCGCCGCGAGCCTGCGACGCTGCTCCTCGAGCTCGCGTCCGGCCCGCTCGCGCTCGGCCGCCACGTTCGCCTCGGCGCGATCGAGCCGGTCGAGGAGATGGCCGACCGCGACCGCCACCGCCTCGAGCCCGGGGGGCGCGGGCGGCAGGCGTTCGCGTCGCGGCGGCGTCGCCACCATGGCGTGCTCGACGGCCCGCGCGAAGCCGGTCCCGCCGGCCACGAACAGACGGTCGAGGACCCAGAAGCCGGCGGCGGTGAGCAGCGCCGCCGCGAGCCCGAGCAGGCCCAGCCAGCGCGCGAGCCCGGGGTCGCTCGCGAAGTGCCGCGAGGCCAGCAGGAAGGCGGCGACCGCGATGGCGCCGCCGAGGACGGCGGCGGTGAGCCAGAGGATGCGACGGGCGCGGGTCACCCGCCCTCGTCCAGCATCGCCTTCACCTTCTCGACCAGCTCCCGGGTCGAGAACGGCTTCGTGACATAGGCGTCGGCGCCGAGGGCGAGCCCGCGCTCGCGCTCGCTCTCGCGGCCCCGCGCGGTGAGCATGACGATCTTCGTCCCCTGCCATTCGGGCCGCGAGCGGATGCGCTCGCAGACCTCGAAGCCGTCGATCTCCGGCATCATCACGTCGAGCAGCAGGAGATCGGGCGGCTCGCGGTCGAGGGCGGCGAGCGCCTCGCGGCCGTTGCGCGCCACCTCGACGTCGAAGCCGGCCTTCTTCATCAGGAACTCGAGGGAGAGGACGATGTTGGGCTCGTCGTCGACGACGAGCACCCGCCTGCGCCGCATGCCCTTGCCTCCGCGCCACGTCCGCATCGGTGGCACATTCCGTGCGTAGGCGAGCCCCGGGCGCGGGGACAGGCGGTGATTTGCCGCGCCGTGCCGGAGCGCGCGGCGGCGCGGCCTTGACCACCGACGGGCCGGCGGCCACATCGGCGCCGGCTCCGCACCCGCCAATCGAACCGGGGGAACGCCACGTGCACACGGCCACCGGCTGGCACGGCACCACCATCCTCTCCGTGCGCAAGGGTCGGGAAGTGGTGATCGCCGGCGACGGCCAGGTCACCCTCGACAAGACCGTCGTCAAGGGCAACGCCCGCAAGGTCCGGCGCATCGGCGACGGCTCGATCATCGTCGGCTTCGCCGGCAGCACCGCCGATGCCTTCACCCTGCTCGAGCGGCTCGAGGCCAAGCTCGAGCGGCACCCGAACCAGCTCGCCCGCGCCTGCGTCGAGCTCGCCAAGGACTGGCGCACCGACCGCTACCTCCGCCGGCTCGAGGCGATGATGGCGGTGGCCGATGCGGAGGTGTCGCTGCTGATCACCGGGGTCGGCGACGTGCTCGAGCCCGAGGACGGGCTGATCGGCATCGGCTCCGGCGGCGTCTACGCCCTCGCCGCCGCGCGTGCGCTGCTCGACATCGAGGGGCTCACGGCCGAGCAGATCGCCCGCAAGGCCATGGCGATCGCCGCCGACATCTGCGTCTACACCAACCACGCCCTCGTCCTCGAGAAGATCGAGCTGCCATGACCGCTCTCACCCCGCGCGAGATCGTCCACGAGCTCGACCGCCACATCGTCGGCCAGCAGGCGGCGAAGAAGGCGGTGGCGATCGCGCTCAGGAACCGCTGGCGCCGGCAGCAGCTCGAGGAAGGCCTGCGCGAGGAGGTCCTGCCCAAGAACATCCTGATGATCGGGCCCACGGGCTGCGGCAAAACCGAGATCGCGCGCAGGCTGGCGCGCCTCGCCCAGGCCCCCTTCCTCAAGGTCGAGGCGACCAAGTTCACCGAGGTCGGCTACGTCGGCCGCGACGTCGAGAGCATCGTACGCGATCTCGTCGAGGTCGCCATGAAGATGACCCGCGAGCGTCTGCGGCGGGAGGTGACCGCCCAGGCCGAACGCAACGCCGAGGAGCGGGTGCTCGATGCCCTCGTCGGCAGCGGCGCGCACCGCGAGACGCGCGAGAAGTTCCGCCGCATGCTGCGCGACGGGGCGCTGGCCGACCGCGAGGTCGAGATCGAGGTGCTCGACACGGGCGGCGCGACGCTTCCGACCTTCGACATCCCGGGCATGCCGGGCGCCCAGATGGGCATGATCAACCTCGGCGACATCCTCGGCAGGGCCTTCGGCCAGCGCACGAAGAAGCGGCGCATGACGGTGGCCGAGAGCTACGACGTGCTGCTCGCCGAGGAGGCCGACAAGCTCATCGACCAGGACCGGGTGGTGCGCGAGGCGATCTCGGCCACCGAACAGCAGGGCATCGTCTTCCTCGACGAGATCGACAAGATCACCGCCCGCGAGGGCCGGATCGGCGCGGATGTCAGCCGCGAGGGCGTGCAGCGCGACCTCCTGCCGCTGATCGAGGGCACGACCGTGGCGACCAAGTACGGGGCGGTCGCCACCGATCACATCCTGTTCATCGCCTCGGGCGCCTTCCATCTCGCGAAGCCCTCGGATCTGCTGCCGGAGCTCCAGGGCCGGCTGCCGATCCGCGTCGAGCTCGAGCCGCTGCGGCAGGAGGATCTGCGCCGCATTCTGGTGGAGCCGGAAGCGAGCCTCGTGCGCCAGTACACGGCCCTGCTCGCGACCGAAGACGTGGCGCTCGAATTCACCGAGGACGCGCTCGACGAGATCGCGCGGCTCGCCTACGAGATCAACAGCAAGGTCGAGAACATCGGCGCCCGGCGGCTGCAGACGGTGATGGAGAAGCTCGTCGAGGACATCAGCTTCACGGCGTCCGACCGGCCCGGCGAGCGGGTGCGCATCGACCGCGACTATGTGCGCCGGCAGGTGGGCGAGCTGCTGGCGGGCGCCGATCTCTCCCGTTTCATTCTCTGATGCCACGCTCGCGCAGGATCCTCCGCGCGACCGGATCGTCGGACGCCGCCGCCCGGCGGTAGAGCTCGAGCGCCTTCGCGGGATCGCGCGGCACGCCGAAGCCGGCATCGTAGAGACCCGCAAGCGACACCATCGCGACCGGATCCCCGGCTCGGGCGAGTTCCGACCAGATCGCGGCAGCCTCGACGTAGCGGCCGCCGTCGTAGGCCGCGAGCCCGTCCGCGTAGGCCGGTGGGTCCGCCTGCGCGCGCCCCGGGAGGGGCGCTGCCAGCAGGATCGAGGCGAAGAGCCGGGAGACGAGCCGACGCATGTCCCTCTCCGGTCCGGCGAACGCGATCGTAGGCGCACCGCCGGCGCCGGAGAGGTCACGAAACGGCGAGCGGGAGCGGGAGACCGCTCAGAGCTGCTTCGGCATGGTCGCCTGCATCGAGGGGCGCGCCCCGAAGCCCTCGAACCAGGCGGCGAGCCGCGGACGACCCTCGCGCCAGCGGTCGGCACCGAAGCGGAAATCGAGATAGCCGAGCGCGCACCCCAGGGCCACGCGACCGATGTCGACGGCATCACCTTCGAACTCGGCGGGATGCGCCTCGAGCCAGTCCAGCGCGCGCGTCACCTTGAGCTTCTGGTGCTCGACCCAGGCGTGCCAGCGCAGCTCCTCGGGGCGAAGGAAGGTCTCGTAGCGGGTCAGCACCCCGGCTTCCATGACGCCATCGGCCAGCGCCTGCAGCCTGAGCGCCCGCCAGCGCGCCTCGCCCTCGCGCGGAACCAGCCGGCCGCCTCCTGCGAGCTCGTCGAGATACTCGCAGATCACCCTTGAATCGTAGAGCGGCGTGCCGTCGTCGCGCACCAGCGTCGGCAGCTTGCCGAGGGGATTGTCGGCGACCACGGCGGCATTGGGCTCGACCGGCGTCACCGCGCGGTTGTCGACCGTGATTCGATCGGCGAGACCGAGCTCGTGGGCCGCCACCATGACCTTGCGACCGAAGGGCGATGCCGGATTGGTGTGCAGACGCATGCTGTCCTCCCCCGATGAGGCGTCGAGCCCGCAGGCCGTTGCGGAACGGAACGAAGTGCGGTCCTCACTTGGGCACGCGCCGGGCGGCCGTCAATGCGGCGGCGCCGCCGGTGTGGCCCCTATCCCGCCGCCTTCGGCCGCGCTTCGGGCGGCAGCAGGAACTCGCGCCCGACCTTGACCCGCCAGGTTCCGTCGTAGGCGATCACGTCGGCCGTGGCGTAGGTCTCGGTCCAGCGCTCGGGCAGGTAGCTTCCGGTGCCGATGATGTCGATCGGCGCCCGCACGCTCGCCATGAGCTTGCATTTCTGCGGACCGAAGCCGGAGCTCGCGATGATCTTGACCTTCGGGAACCCGGCCGCATCCAGCGCCTCGCGGACATGGAAGATGGCGGCGGCGGTGACACCGGTGCCGGTCAGCCAGCGCAGCTCCTCTTCGGTGCGATAGGTCCGGATCGCCTCGGGCGCGTGACGTTCCAGCACGGCATAGGAGGCGGCGACGTCGAGCCCCTCGACGAAGCGGCCGCCGTGGGTGTCGAGGCGGACCCCGAGCCGGCCCTCGGCGGCGAGTTCCGGGAACCGTTCGCAGACCGCGAGCGAATCGGTGACCTCGCGGCCGAAATAGTCGACGAGCACGTAGAGCGGGTCGTCGGGGAAGGTCTCGTGGAACATCTCCGCCGCGCGCACGGTGCTGCCGGCGTAGCCGATCAGCGCGTGCGGCATGGTGCCGAGGCCGCGGTCGCGGCCGAAATAGTGGGCGGTGGCGTCGGTGGCGTTGCCGATGAACCCGACCGCGTTCGCCTCGCGCCGCGCCTTGGCCGAGCCGACGCTCGCCGCATAGGCCATGATCTCGGCCATCTCGGAGCCGGCGCAGTGGCGCGCGTCCATGGCGAGGAAGCCGACGTAGGGGAGATCCGTGCACATGGTCCAGGCGTTGAACGCGGCGACGCAGGCCGGACCGAGCTTCTGCAGGAAGATCGTCTCGAGGTCGACCAGGTGGCGGAACGGGCCGCGCACGTACATCATCGGCTCGCCGGCGCCGACCCAGGCTCCTTCCGGGTACAGCAGCTCGACCTCGACGTCGGCGCCCCGCGCCTCGGCCATCCGCTCGAGCCAGCCGACCGCGAGCCGCGGCGTGCACAGCACCGGCCGGCGCATGAACACGGCGTAGGTGACGCGGCAGTCGCCGAAGCGCTCGACGATCTGCCGCGTCTTCGAGAAGTATTTGTCGGTGTAGCGCCCGATCTCGTTCTCGGGCGGGATCGTCACCCCGTCCATGGTCTCAGGATGCGGCCCTCAGTGCCGCCCGCTCCTCCTTGAGCGCCTCCGCGACGAGGAAGGCGAGCTCCAGGCTCTGCTGGGCGTTCAGTCTCGGGTCGCAGTGGGTGTGGTAGCGGTCGTGGAGGCAGGCCTCGGTGATCGCCTGGGCGCCGCCCGTGCACTCGGTGACGTCCTCGCCGGTCATCTCGATGTGGATGCCGCCGGCGTGCGTGCCCTCGGCCCTGTGGATCGCGAAGAAGCGGCGCACCTCCTCGAGGATGCGGTCGAACGGCCGCGTCTTGTAACCGCTCGCCGCCTTGATGGTGTTGCCGTGCATGGGATCGCACGACCACACCACCGCCCGGCCCTCGCGCTCGACGGCGCGGATCAGCGGCGGCAGGTGCTTCTCGACCTTGTCCGCGCCCATGCGCGAGATCACCATGAGCCGGCCGGGCTCGTTCTTCGGATTGAGGATGTCGATCAGGCGCAGGAGCTCGTCCGGCCGCAGGGTCGGCCCGGCCTTGAGACCGAGCGGGTTCGAGATGCCGCGGCAGAACTCGACGTGGGCGCCGTCGGGCTGGCGTGTGCGGTCGCCGATCCAGAGCAGATGCGCCGAAGTGTCGTACCAGAGCCCGGTGGTCGAATCGACGCGGGTCATCGCCTGCTCGAAGCCGAGCAGCAGGCATTCGTGCGAGGTGTAGAAGGTGGTGCGGGTGATCTCCGGCGTGTTGAGATCGGTCACACCGCAGGCGCGCATGAAGGCGAGCGCGTCGCTGATGCGGTCGGCGAGATCGCGGTAGCGCTCGCCCTGCGGCGAGCGGTCGACGAAGCTCAGGTTCCACTGGTGGACGCGGGTCAGCGCGGCGTAGCCGCCCTCGGTGAAGGCGCGCAGCAGGTTGAGGGTCGCCGCCGCCTGGGCGTAGGCCTCGAGCTGGCGCCGCGGATCCGGCCGGCGGCTCTCCGGGTCGAACTCGAGGGCATTGACGATGTCGCCGCGGTAGGCCGGAAGCTCGAGCCCGTCCTGCACTTCCACCGGCGAGCTGCGGGGCTTGGCGAACTGGCCCGCCATGCGGCCGAGCTTCACCACCGGCATGCCGGCGCCGTAGGTGAGCACCACCGCCATCTGCAGCAGCACCCGCAGCGTGTCGCGGATCTTGTCGGCGCGGAACTCGGCGAAGGCCTCCGCACAGTCGCCGCCCTGCAGCACGAACGCGCGCCCGGCGCAGACCTCGGCGAGCTTCGCCTGCAACGCCCGGCACTCGCCCGCGAAGACGAGCGGCGGAAAGGTCGAAAGGCGCCGCTCCACCGCGGCGAGCAGCTCCTCGTCCTCGTAGACCGGCATCTGGTGCGCGGGTCGGCTGCGCCAGCTGCCGGGATTCCATTCCACCGCCATGGGCTTCCGCTCCCGCCGCGAACTACTTTCGCGGCTTGTACATTGTCACGAATTCTTCCGCTGCCGTCGGGTGGATTCCGACCGTGGCGTCGAAATCCGCCTTTTTCGCCCCGGCTGTCAAGGCCACCGCCAGCCCCTGCACGATCTCGGCGGCATCGTCCCCGACCATGTGGCAGCCGAGGACCCGCCCGTCGGCCCGGTCGACGACGAGCTTCATCCAGGTCCGCGCCGGGACGTCCGGCAGCGTGTAGAGCATCGGCCGGAAGGCCGTCTCGTAGACCTCGACGTCGAAGCCGAGCTCGCGCGCCCGCTCCTCGGAGAGTCCGACGCTCGCCGCCTGCGGAATGCCGAAGATGGCGGTCGGCACCGTCCCGTAGGCGACCGTCTCGGGATTGTCGTTGAACAGCCGCTCCGCGAGCGCCCGGCCTTCCGCGATCGCCACGGGCGTCAGATCGTACTGGCTCGCATCGAGCCCGTTGCCGGCATGATCGGAACAGTCGCCGACCGCGTGGATCCCCGGCACGTTGCTCTCGTAGCCGGCGTCGACGAAGATCGCGCCCTCGCGGTTCGTGCGCACGCCGAGCGCTTCGAGCCCGAGCCCGCGCGTGTTCGGGATCGGGTGCCGGCCGGTGGCGTAGACCACGAGATCCGCATCCATCGCGCCGCTGTCGGTGACGAGCCGGAAGCGGCTGCCGTCGCGCGCGAGGCCCTCGACCCTCGTCCCGGGAACGAGCTCGACGCCTTCCCTCTCGAGCCCCCCGGCGATCTCCCGCCGCAGGCCGGAATCGAAGCCGCGGAGCGGCAGTTCGCGCCGCATCACCAGCCGCACCCGGCTGCCGAGACCGCGGAAGATGCTCGCGAGCTCGATGCCGATGTAGCCGCCGCCGACCACCACCAGCTCGGCGGGAAACGGATAGCGCTGCTCGAGGATGAAATCCGAAGTGACGGCGTGTTCGATGCCGGGAAGCTCGGGCAGGCTCGGCCGTCCGCCGACGGCGATCAGCACACGGGAGGCCGTCACCTCCTCCTCGCCGACCCGGATCGTGAAGGGCGGGCCGCCAGCGGCGATCCGCGCCCGCGCCTCGAACAGCCGCACCCCGGCATCCGCCAGCATCCGGCGGTAGATGTTCTGGAGCCGCAGGATCTCGCGGTCGCGCGATTCCAGAAGGGCGGGAAAGTCGAGGGCGGGCTCCGTGACCTTCCAGCCGTAGCCGGCGGCGAGCTGCACCGCGTGGCGCAGATGCGCGGCATAGTGCATCAGCTTCTTCGGCACGCAGCCGCGGATCACGCAGGTGCCGCCGAGCCGGCCGGCTTCGGCCAGCGCCACCCTGGCGCCGTAGGAGGCGGCGCGGCGGGCGCAGGCGATGCCCCCCGAGCCGCCGCCGATCACGAACAGATCGAAGTCGGCCACCGGCTACTGGATCCCGCCGAGACTCACGTACTTGATCTCGACGTACTCGTCGATGCCGTACTTCGAGCCCTCGCGGCCGAGCCCGCTCTCCTTGACCCCGCCGAAGGGCGCCACCTCGACCGAGATCACCCCGTCGTTGACGCCCACGAGCCCGACCTCGAGCGCCTCCGCCACCCGGAACACGCGGCCGAGATCACGGGCGTAGAAGTAACCGGCGAGCCCGACATCCGAGTCGTTGGCCATGGCGATCACCTCCTCTTCCGTCTCGAAGCGGAAGAGCGGTGCCACCGGCCCGAACGTCTCCTCGTGGGCGATCTTCATCTCGGCGTTGCAGTTGGCGATCACGGTCGGTTCGTAGAAGCGGCCGCCGAGCGGGTGCCGTCTGCCGCCGATCACCACCGAGGCGCCGTGCTGCACGGCGTCCTGCACATGGTCCTCGACCTTGCGCACCGCCGCGTCGTCGATCAGCGGGCCGATCACCACGCCGGGTTCGGTGCCCGGCCCCACCTTCAGCTTCCGCACCTCGGCCGCGAGTTTCTCGGCGAAGGCGTCGAACACCTTCGACTGGACGTAGATGCGGTTGGTGCACACGCAGGTCTGGCCGGCGTTGCGGAACTTGCACAGGATCGCCCCCTGCACCGCCGCGTCGAGATCGGCGTCGTCGAAGACGATGAAGGGCGCGTGGCCGCCGAGCTCCATCGAGACGCGCTTGACGGTATCGGAGCACTTCTTCAGCAGCAGCTTGCCGGTCTCGGTCGAGCCGGTGAACGACAGCTTGCGGACGGTCTTGCTCGCGCACAGCTCGTCGCCGATCACCGAAGCGGAACCGGTGAGCACGTTGAAGACGCCCTTCGGCATGCCGGCACGTTCGGCGAGCACCGCGAGTGCCAGGGCCGAATAGGGCGTCGAGCTCGCGGGCTTCACCACCATGGTGCAGCCGACGGCGAGACCGGGCGCACACTTGCGCGTGATCATCGCGTTCGGGAAGTTCCAGGGCGTGATCGCCGCGCACACGCCGACCGGCTGCTTGAGCACCAGGATGCGGCGCGAGGGCACCGTCTGCGGAATGATGTCGCCGTAGACGCGCTTCGCCTCCTCGGCGAACCATTCGACGAAGGAGGCGCCGTAGGCGATCTCACCCTTCGCCTCGGCGAGCGGCTTGCCCTGCTCGCGGGTCATGATGTAGGCGAGATCGTCGGCGTTCTGCATCATCAGCTCGTACCAACGACGCAGGATGGCCGCCCGCTCCTTCGCCGTCTTCGCCCGCCACTCCGGAAAGGCGCGGTTGGCGGCGTCGATCGCCCGGCGGGTCTCCTCGACGCCGAGCTTCGGCACGGTGCCGATCACCTTCCCGGTCGCCGGATCGGCGACCTCGAGCCGGCCGCCGCCGTCGGCATCGATCCACTCGCCGTCCACGTAGCACTGCTCGCGGAACAGGCTCGGGTCCTTCAGGTGCACGCGGATGTCGTCGAGGGCCGTCGCCATGTGCCCGTCCTCCCGCAGTCGGGGCCCGTGCGCCGGCACGGCCGCGGGCCCGTGGAGTCCCTCCGCGGGTCTCTATAGACCGCCGCCGGCGGGCGGCAAGGCGGCGCCCCCGCCGCGCGCAACCGCCGCGGTGGGCTCAGAGATTCCACACGACCGGCTCGACGATCCAGCGGAAGCCTTCGCCGTCGCGGGCGACCCTGCCGAGCCCGGGCCAGGGCATGTGATAGCCGAGCGTGAGGGTGCGATCCGTGGCGAGCCGCTCCAGCAGGCTCCGCCGCGTCGCCGCCGCCTGCTCCCTGTCGAAATCGAAGCCGAGGTGCCACTCCGGATGTGCGAGCGAGATCACCGGATGGTTGAAACTGTCGGCGGAGAGCAGCAGGGTGGCGTCACCCTCGGCGAGCTCGAAGGCGAGATGCCCCGGCGTGTGGCCGAAGGCCGCGACCGCCCGAATTCCGGGCGCCACTTCGTCGCCGGGTGCAATCGTGCGGATGCGGTCGGCCACCCCCTCGAGCTGGCGCTGCGCTCCCGCGGCCATCGCCTGCATCTCTTCGGGAAGCCGCTGGGGCAGGCCTTCCTCTGTCCAGAAGGCGTGCTCCGTCGCGCCGATCAGCACTTCGGCCTCCGGGAACGCCGGCTCGTCGAAATCGTCGAGGAGGCCCCAGCAGTGGTCCGGATGCGCGTGGGTGATCACGACCGTGCCGATGTCCTCGGGCGCATAACCGGCGGCCCCGAGATTGCGCAGCAGGTGCCCCGCCGTCTCCTGGAACCGGCCGCCCGTGCCGGTATCGAACAAAATGAGTCGCTCGCCCGTGTCCACGAGCGTCACGTTGGTCTGGCTCGGCCAGCGCTCCGCGGGGAGCACGTGGGCCTCGGCGAAGGAACGGAACTCCGCCTCCGGTGCGTTCGCCGCGTACATCGAGGTCGGCACGATCAGATTGCCGTCGGAGAGCACGGTGACGAGCCAGCGCCCGAGCCGGAAACGGTAGAAGCCCGGCGCCTGGGCGGCCGCTTCCTGCGCCCGCGGAGCCGGAACGCCTCCCGCCGCCGCGGCCGCAGCCAGCGCGCCCGCGCCCGCGAGCAGCCCGCGCCTCGCGATTGCCTGTCCGGTCATCTCCATCCTCCCCTCTCTGAACGGTTCAGCCGACCCGGCCGAGATCCGGGAACAGTTCCAGGATCCAGAAGCCCACCGTGTTCATCGTGCCGGTCACGAACAGCAGGCCCGTGAGCACGAGCAGCGCGCCCATGACCTTCTCGACCTTGCCGAGATGGCGGCGGAAGCGCGCCATGAAACCGAGGAAGGGGCGGATCGCCAGCGCCGCCGCGAGAAACGGCACCGCGAGGCCGGCGGCGTAGGCCGCGAGCAGCGACGCGCCCTCCCACACGCTCTCCTCGCTCCCGGCGACGAACAGGATGGCGGCGAGCACGGGCCCCACGCACGGCGTCCAGCCGAAGGCGAAGGCCATGCCGACCAGGAAGGAGCCGAAGAGCCCGCGCGGCTTCTCGAGTTCGAGCCGCGCCTCGCGCATCAGGAACGACAGCCGGAAGACGCCAAGGAAGTGCAGCCCGAAGACGATCAGCAGCACGCCGGCGACCCTCGCCAGCAGATCGGCGGACTCGGCGAGCCACTGGCCGATCAGGCTCGCGCTCGCTCCCATGGCGACGAAGACCAGCGAAAATCCCAGCACGAAGGCGAGGGCGGCAAGGAAGACGCGCCGCGCCACGGCCGGATCGGGCCGTTCGTCGCCGACCAGCTGGTCGAAGGTGATGCCGGCGAGATAGCAGAGATAGGGCGGCACCAGCGGCAGCACGCAGGGGCTCACGAAGCTCAGGAGCCCGCCCAGGAACGCGCCGGGATAACCGACCTCGAACCCGCCCACAGGCTACCGTCCGGCCAGCTCGACCCGGCTCACCGCCTCGGGCACGAGCACCTTGCGCTCGCGCAGATGGTCGAGCACGAGCTCCCAAACGGGTGGCCCCTCGACGCCCTCGTTGACCGAGGCCCAGCCGGCGACGACGTAGCTGCGCCCCGCCTCGACCGGCTCGTCCGTCTTCAGCAGGCGGAGATCCGAGATCCGCTGTCCCATCGCCGCATCCGGATCGATGCGGTAGGCGAGATTGCCGACCCGCACCATGTCGCCGCCCTGCTGGTAGTACGGATCCGGGTTGAAGAGATTGTCGGCGACGTCCTCGAGCACGGCCACGAGCTGCTCGCCCGTCATCTCGATGCGGTACGCCGCCGGATAGGTCACGGCCGTGTGGGTCCAGACGAACTCCTTCGTCACCGGCATGCCCGAGGGCAGCGCCGTGCCCCAGCGGAAGCCCGGCGAGAGGGCGATCTCGGCGTCGCGCCGCTCCAGCAGGGCCGCACAGATGACGTCGTCGAAGGTGCCGTTGAAGGTGCCCCGCCGGTAGAGCGGGGTGTCCGTCTCCGCGACCACTTCGGCGAGCTCCGCTTCGTACGGCGCGCGGATCTCCGCGATCTTCGCGGCGACCTCGGGCTGCGGCGGCACCACGTCGGCGAGCACCGGGAGAAGCTTGAAGGAAAAGTCGCGCACGCCGTCCGTGCCGACATCGAGATCGAGCCTCGAGACGAACTTGCCGTTCGAGCCGGTGGCGACGAGCAGCGTGCGCCCCACGACCAGGGGCCGCGGCATGGCGTCGTGGGTGTGGCCGGTGAGGATGACGTCGATGCCCGGAACGCGCGAGGCGAGCTTGTAGTCGACGTCGAAGCCGTTGTGCGAGAGCAGGACCACGAGCTGCGCGCCCTGGTCCTCGCGGGCCGCGCGAACGAGTTCGGCCAGCTCCTCCTCGCGGATGCCGAAGGACCAGTCGGGGATCATCCAGCGCGGGTTGGCGATCGGTGTATACGGAAACGCCTGGCCGATCACGGCCACCTTCACGCCGCCGCGCTCGAACCAGGCGACGCCGTCGAACACCGGCTCCTCCCATTCCACATCGCGCACGTTGGCGGCGAGGAAGGGAAAGCCGAGCCCCTCGATCAGCTCCTTCACGCGCCCGGCGCCGAGCGTGAACTCCCAGTGCCCGGTCATGGCATCGGGCCGCAGCAGCGACACGACATCCACCATGTCCTGCCCGCGCGTCTGCAGCGCCGTCCAGGACCCCTGCCAGGTGTCGCCGCCGTCGAGCAGCAGCACGCGATCGCCGCGCTCGGCCCGAACCGCCTCGATCAGGGTGGCGATGCGGTCGAGTCCCCCGACCCGGCCGTAGGCCTTCGCGAGCGCGTCGAAATCCTCGCTCGACAGCAGATACGCCTCGGGCGTGCCGGGAGCGATGCCGAAATGGTCGAGGAGCGCGCGGCCGGTGATGTGCGGCGGCCGGCCCGCCGCCTCGCCGACACCGATGTTGACCGCGGGCTCGCGATAGAAGACCGGCACCAGCTGGCCGTGGATGTCGGTCATGTGCAGGAGCGTGACCTGCCCCTTGGCCTCGAAGGCGAGAATGTCGTCGAGCGAGACCTGCTGCTGCGCGAGCGCCCGCGGCAGGTTGCCGAAGCCGGCGAAGAGCGGCGCCGTGGCGGCGACGAACTCGAGGAACTCGCGGCGGCTCATCGTCATCGGCGGAATCCCTCCCGGGAAATATCAGATTCTTCGCATGAACCCGGCACGAGAAGAGGCGGCCCCGCCGGGCCGCCTCCTGTCCGAGGCCGGTCTACTGCCGGACCGCCGGCGTCTCCACCGGCAGCCCCTGACCACGCCAGGCGAGATAGAGCTCGAGCGCGACATAGTCGTCCGAGCCGTAGTCCTGCGGCTTCGCCCGGATATCCTCGTTGCAGCCGCGGAAGCGGCGGTGCAGCGAGCCGAGCTTCTGCCACTTGAGGCGGTAGGTGGGGAAGCCGTTCGACTGTCCCTGGCTCACATGGTCGGCGCGGAGGTAGTGACCGTTGTACATCTCGTGACAGTGGGCGCAGGACATGTCGAGCTGGCCACGGCGCTGGTAGTAGTAGTCCCTGCCGCGCTCCCACCATGCCTGCATCGGGCCGGAGATGTCCACCTGCACCGGCATGCCGCGCGACTGGTACTTCACGTAGGTCGTCATCGCCAGAAGCTCTTCGGACTCGTACTTCCAGGGAGTGGCCTTCTGGTTGTTCTGCCGGCAGAGGTTGATGCGCTGCTCGAGGTTCACAGGTTTACCGAGCGCCTCGTTCCATTTCGGATAGGCGGCGCCGACACCCTTCATGCTCTCCTCCGCGACGCCGTGGCAGTCGGCGCAGGACTTGCCGGTCTCACCGTCCGGCGTCGACCACAGCGCCTCACCGCGCTCGACCCAGAGGAAGCCGGGATTGTCGAAGTCGTCGTCCTGCATCCGCCGCACTTCCTCGGTGCGGTACCAGTAGCCGGAGACCAGCTCGGAAAACGGGCTCCCTTCCGGTGCCGGGACCGACTTGTACCCCGGGACCGGATCGGCCCATGCCGCCCACGTGCCGACGGCGACGAGCACACCCGCCGCCAGCAGCCCGATCGCCCGTGCGCGCATCTCCGCTCTCCCTGGCTGTTGTCCGTCACGCGCCTTCGACGTCGACCTTCATCTTTTCCGTGTAGACCGAGCCGTCGTCGTCCACCCACCGGAACTCGAACTCGCCGGGTTCGTCGATCCGCACCCGGAACGCGATGTAGGGATTGGCCGAGATCGCCGGCTGCAGGTCCATGGCGAAGACCAGCCTGCCGTTGTACCAGGCCTCGAAACGGTTGATGATCTTGCGCGGAATCGGGTTGCCGTCGCGATCCTTGCGCTGCCCCGATTCCATGTCGTGCGAGATCAGGCTCTTGACCTCGATGATTTCGCCCTTCGCGACCTTTTTCGGCACGCGGACGCGCGGCTTCGGTTCGGCCATTGCCGTCGATCCCTCCGGATGAATGGGTTACGTCGCGATCAGCCGCCGCAGCCGCCGATCGTCACCTTCACTTCCCGCTTCGCCATGTAGAGCGAGCCGTCGCTCATCTCCGCCACGGCGTAGAGGTTCTGGGTCTTCGCGAGCCGGATCCGGGTCGAGGCGACCGCCTCGCCGCTCGCCGGCGTGAAGTGGAAGCTCGCCACCTCCGGCCGCGGATTGCCGTCGGCGAAGATGTGCACCGTCTTCACATAATCCTGCTCGGTCATCGGGCTGTCCACCTCGACCGTGACCGGCACGGTGTTGCCGTTCTCGGCGATCTCGGGAGCGTCGATCTTCACGCGCCCCTCCTGCGGCTGACGGTCACCCAGAAGGGCCGCCATTGCCTTCTGCACCGCGGCGAGATCGGCCATCGCCGGCCGCGCCAGCGATCCCGCCGTTCCGGCCGCCACCACCGCACCCAGCCCGGCCAGCAGCACCTGCCGCCGGCTGCGCAGCTTCGCGAACCCGTACTCCATGACCGCTCCTCCTCCTCGAACCGCGGAACCGCGTTCCGGCCGGTTCACTGCGCCTTCAGGGTCTTCAGAAACGCGACGACGTCCTCGACCTGCTGCGCGGTCAGGATCGTCTTGCCCTCGAACTGCTCGGCGACATCGTGCAGGCCGGTCGAGCGGAAGAAGGCCGGCATGATCGTGTCCGGATTGACCACCTTCGGGTCGACCACGCGCAGGCGCATCTCCGCTTCGCTCAACCGGTCGGCCACGCCGTCCAGCGTCGGGCCCACATTGCCGTGGTACGGCTCCGCCTCCAGTGCCGTGACGTGATGGCAGGCGAGACAGTTGCCGAGCCTGCGGTCGACGAACGCCTCGCGGCCGCGCTGCGGGTCGCCCGGCTCCGAGGTGAGCGGCTGCGGGATCTGGTGATCGTCGACGATCGTGTAGGTGATCCCCTGCTCGGTCACCTGCCGCGTTTCCGCGCCGGCGCCGGACGCCGCCAGCACCGCAGCTCCCGCTGCCAATGTCACGACCAGCGAATGGCGCATCCGCTCCTCTCCCTCGGCTCGCACCGACGGACCCCGGAGGGTCCCGCCCGGACGTACGATGGCCACACGGTTATGATGCCGCCATCATATTCGACTTCGTTGATATGGCAAGCCCGGAAATGCGGGCGCCGCGGAGAGCGGTGCGGGCGCCCCGCGGTTCAGCCCGAAATCCGCTCCGGCGTGCCGGCTTCGAGGCGCTGCAGCAGCTCGTCGAGCTGCCCCCAGAAGAAGTCCTCGCCCATGTAGCCGGTGATGCGGCCGATCTCCCGGCCGTCCTCGACGAGCACGAAGGTCGGGGTGAAGCGCACGCCGCGCACGAAGGCGAGATCCGCCGGCCGCGGCGCATCGATGTCGACGCGGCGCAAAGGCGCCCTCTGGCCCTCGCGCGTCTTCGGGTAGATCGGCCCGATCTCGGCATGCCAGGCCCGGCACCACTCGCACAGCCGGCTCTCGAACATGACGAGCTCGGCGGCGCGCACCACGGGCGACAGCAGCAGCGCCAGAACGAAGACCAGGGATGCCGCAGCGAGCCGTGTGCGCACGTCAGAATGTCCTGTCGAACCCCGTCTCCACCCGATATGGGAGCCCTGTCTCCGCGTGCCAGCCCGCCGGCGCGGGCGCGAGGCCCGCCCGGCCGGCACAGGTCTCCGCCTCTTCGCGCAGGAGCGCCGGGAACGCCGCCTGCGGCACTTCGACGCGCGGGCAGCCGGCCTCGCGCGCACAGTCGCGGAGGCATCCGAACCAGGCCGCGAGCACGCGCCCCGGCAGTCCCGGTTCGACCAGCCACACGCGGACCACGAGATAGACCGGCCCGTACGGGCGCTGCGGCAGCCGTTCCGCCGTCCAGGCGGCGTAGTCCACCCCGCCCGCGACGGGAGCGAGCCCCGCCACGAGCCGCGTGCGGCCGGCGGCCCGCAGCCAGGCCGCCCATTCGTTCCGCCAGGCATCGGGACGCGCCCCGGGTTCGCAGATCTGCACGAGCGGCCAGATCCGCCACAGCCCGTCGGGGGTGATGGCGCGCACGCACCATGCGGAACGGTCCATCGTCTTCCGTTCGTGGTCGGGCCCGCGGCGATGGCATCGCGCCCGCCCCAGCCGGCATTGACCTGTGTCAAAATGCCCCCGCGCACGCTAGATTGCGCCCGTGGGGTGGAGGCGCGGACATGAGCAAAGCGGCGGTTTCTCCCGGCTTCTGCGGCGGAGCGCAGGTGCGCTGCGATCTCTGCGCGGTCCGGGAGGCGGCGGTCTGTGGCGTGCTCGCCCCGGACGAACTCGCGCGGCTCGTCCGCATCGCCCGCTCCGCGCATCTGGCGCCGGGCGAGACCCTGTTCCACGAGGGCGACCCGGCGGATCAGGTGTTCACGCTCGTCGAGGGCGTGCTGCAGCTCTGCAAGCTGCTCGAGGACGGCCGGCGGCAGATCACGGGCTTCCTCGTGCCCGGCGACTTCGTCGGCCTCGCCTTCGGCAGCGACTACGTCTACACCGCCGAAGCGGTGACGCCGGTGCGGCTCTGCGCCTTCCGGCGCGCTCCCTTCCTCGTGCTTCTCGGCGAATTCCCGCATCTCGAGCAGAACCTGTTCGCGCGCGTCACCAACGAGCTGGTCGCCGCGCACGAGCAGATGCTGCTGCTCGGCCGCAAGACCGCGAAGGAGCGCGTCGCCACCTTCCTGCTGCGCTTCTCGACGCGGCTCGGCGACGCCGAGCGCTTCGATCTGCCGATGGGGCGCGGTTCGATCGGCGACTATCTCGGCCTCACGATCGAGACCGTGAGCCGCACCCTCGCCGCTCTGCGCCGCGAAGGCGTGATCGCCCTCGAGGGGCGGGCGGGGATCCGGCTGCTCGACCGCGCGCGCCTCGCCGGCTACGCGGGGCACTGAGGCCGGTGCACCGGCGCCCCTGGCCGATCCTGCTCCTGCTCCTGGCCGCGGCCTGCGCGCCACGCCCGCAGCCACCTGCCCGCCCGGCTCCGCCGCCGGCCCCGGCTCCGGAGGTTGAGCAGCCACGGGCCGAGGAGCGCGAGCCGACCCTGTGCGCCGCGCTCGTGCAGGTGATCGAGGCGGAGAGCCACGGCTTCGAAACCCTGCGCGCCCGTGCCCTCGGCGGCGGGCGGTTCGCGCCGGTGGTCGATCTCCCCGGCTTCGAACGCTGCGAGATCGAGCGCGACTACTATCCGGGTGCCGCCTACGTCTGCACCGGCCATCCGGGCGGAGCCTTCGAGCCGGTGTCGCTGTCCGCGGCCTTCGACCGGATCGGCCGCGAGATCGACGCCTGCCTCGCCGGGCCCGTCTGGTACCCCGTCCGCTGGCGGCGCGGCGAGCTGTTCGTGCACGCCCGCGGCGAACGGCAGCTCAACTGGCGGCAGGAAGGGAGCTTTCCGACGCCGCTCGTGACCCTGAAGCTCGAGGAGGATCTCGCCGGGGCGGGCTGGTATCTGCGGCTCTCGGTCGAGACCCTGCACTGAGGGCGCCGTCCGCAAGGCGGTCGAGGAGACGCAGCGCCGAATCGGTGTCCGGATAGACGAGGAGGTGCGCGGGCCGGGTGCGGAACCAGGTGACGAGCCGCCGCAGGCTCGCGATCTCGCCCCGGTACCAGCCGCCGCCGCGCACGGCGAGGAGAAAGGCGTCGCGTGGCGCGAGCGGTTCGAGCGCCGCTTCGGCCGCGGGATCGAACACCGGAAACAGCAGGCGGCTCACCGGCAGTGGCGTGGTGACCCGCGCCGGCGGCTCCACGTACCGCACCTCGCGCCCGCGGAGATGCAGCAGCGGCCGGGCGTCGAGCCCCGGCAGCAGCGGCCGCAAGAGATCCAGCGCGCCGGTCTTGACCGAAAGGGCGAACGGCACCGGCTGCACCGTGCCGTCCGGGAGGTCCAGCGGCGCGTAGTCGTCGGTCACGAACCGGGCCCCGCGGCCGAGCAGCGCCGCCGCGAGGGTGCTCTTGCCGGAGCCGCTCTCGCCGCCGAGGAGCCACGCCGTGCCGTCGGCTGCGACGGCGGCCGCGTGCAGCACCGCGGTGAAGCGCCGGCGCGGGTGGGAATCGAACAGGATCTGCAGAAGAAGCCGGCTGCGTGCGTCCGCCACCGAGGCGGCGCGCGCCCATTCCCGGCCATCGCGCAGGAGCGCGATCTGGCGGCCGATGCGCACGGCTTCGAGGCGGCGTCGCGACCGGTCCCCGACGGTGCAGGGTGCCAGCGCCTCGGACATCAGGACGGCGAGCTGGCGGCTGCCGACGACGCGGAGCCGCACGGGCGCCGGACCGGGTGCCGCGACCATGTCCAGCCGGACCGGTCCGCGGGTCCCGCCGGGGATGTCACCGGGAGGCAAACCGTCGGCGAAGGACAGGGAGGCGAGGAGCCCGCGCACCGTCCGCACGGCTTGGCGCCGGGAAAGTCCGGCGCGTACCCTCACCAGATCGACCAGCGCGCGCTGGTCGCTGCCGTTCCGCAGCGCCCGCAGCAGGGCGTGGCCTTCACGATCGACGACGGCCACCTGCCCGCTCGCCGGATGGCAGACCAGATGCAGCCCGTCGAACGGCACCGCGCGCAGGTTGTGGAGACCGCCGGCGGGGGTCGACATCGCCGTGCCGCGACAGGTCACGGTTGCGGACGACCGACCCTCCGCCGGCGCTCCGGGGCTCAGGAGAAGCCGGCCCCGGCCGAGCCGCCGCGGCTCTTGTTGCCGCCGTTGCTGAAGGCCATGCCGCGCTTCGCCGACAGCAGCAGCATCGCCGCCGGCGCCGCCGCCGCGGCGCCGCCGAAGCGCTTCAGGAAGGCGCGCCTTTCCGCGGCTTTCCCGGCTTCCCCGCTCGCAATTTTCCGATCTTCCGACTTCATGACGGTTCCTCCGAAACCATTGCGCGTGCCGGTCGTCACATCGTCTTCCGGGCGCAGACGCATGAGCGCGCGAATCCGGTCCGGAGTCAAGACGCCGGCGGACCGGCACCGCATTCCGCGCGGAGGCCTCCGCGAGAAGAGAAAATCCTTGCGTCCGCTTTACTTGCACGGGGAAGCGGCGGTTGTTCGCAAGCCGGAGTACGCGACGGGCCGCACACCGTTGTGCGCGGCACACGCGACCGCCGCAGGCGGCGAGCGGGCGTTAACGGATCGTCAACGAATGGCCGGCAGACTGGAGCCGTCCCGAAGGAGGTCGTGGCCCACCATGTCCCGGGTCCGGAAAGCCTGCGGCCGGCTCGCACGATCGCCGCTGCTGCGCGACGAGAGCGGGGCTGTGGTCCTGCTCGTGGCGCTCGCCGTCGTTCCCGTCCTCCTCGCCGCCGGCCTCGCGGTCGATGGCGGACGCTACCTGCTCGCCCGAAGCCGGCTCGCCCAGGCCGCGGACGCCGCCGCCCTCGCCGCGGGTGCGCGCCTCGACACGGCCGAGGCACGGAGCGTCGCCGAGCGGATCCTGCGGGCGAACTTCCCGGAAGGTTTCCTCGGCCTCGAGCTCGAGGACGTCCGTGTCGCCTACGACGAGGATTCGGGCCGCGTCACCCTCGAGACCAGCGCCCGCATGCCGACCACCTTCATGCGCGTCGCGCACGTCGACAGCGTGCCGGTGACGACGCGGACGGTGGTGGTACGTGCCACGCAACCCATGGACGTCGCGCTGGTGCTGGACGTCACCGGCTCGATGCTGTTCACGCGCGGCAAGTTCGACGGCATGAAGCGGGCGGCACGCGACCTCGTCGAAATCCTGTTCGGCGGCGAGGAGCGTTCCACCCTGCTGCGGGTCGCCGTCGTGCCGTTCAACGCCCGGGTCAACGTCGGGGATCGCGGGCGCGGCTGGCTCTCGTCGCCGCCGCCGCGCGACTGGAACGGCTGCACGGAATCACGCAGCTACACGAGCTTCGATGCCGCGAGCGGGACCAGTCTCGCGCTGGGGGACGCGCCGCCGCGCAGTGGCGCGCTCTTCTCTCCGAGCCCCTCCACCTATTCGGTGAGAACATGGCGGGGCACGGAGACCTACCGGTTCCCCTGCCCGCCCGAACTCCTGCCGCTCACGGCGCGCCGCAGCGTCGTGCTCGACGTCATCGACGACCTCGAGGCAGGGGGGTCGACGCGCATCGACATGGGCACGCGCTGGGGCTGGCGCGTGCTGTCGCCGCGCTGGGAAGGTCTCTGGGGCGAGGACGAGAGAACGCCGACGGCCACCGAGCCGGTCCGCGCGGTCGTGATCATGACCGACGGGCAGAACGAGACATCGGGCTACTACGACGAGGTCGACGCCGCCCGGGCCGATGCCAACCTTCTCGCCATCTGCACGGCGATGAAGGCGCAGGGCTACCTCGTCTACTCGGTGACCTATGCCTACGACAGCCGCTGGACCGACTCCGTGGTACGCGGCTGTGCGACCTCGGCCGACCACTATTTCCGCGCCCCGACCGCGGCCGACCTGCAGGCCGCCTTCCGGCAGATCGGCAGCGAGCTTTCGGCGCTCAGGATCGCCGAGTGAGGGCGACATGACGGCAGCCGACCGCCGGGCGTGCGGAGTCGGACCGGCCCCTTCGCGCGGGCTGCCCGCCGCGATTCTCGCCGACCGGCGGGGTGCCACCGCGGTCGAGTTCGCCCTCGTGGCGCCGGTCCTGATCGCGCTGCTCGTCGGCATCCTCGAGTTCGCGCTGTTCCTGACCGCCGACATTACGCTCGAGAGTGCCGTCACCGAGGCCGCCCGCTTCGGCATCACCGGCCGCAGCCTCGGCGCCACGACCCGCGAGGAGGCGATCCGCGCCGTCCTCGAACGGCGCGCCGGCTCGCTGCTCGATCCCGGGCGGCTCGCGCTCGAGACGCTCGTCTATCCGGACTTCGCCTCGATCGGCCAGCCCGAGCCCTGGGTCGATGCCGACGGCGACGGCGCCCGCGACCCGGGTGAACCCTATGCCGATCTGAACGGCAACGGCCGGTGGGACGCGGACATGGGCCTCGCCGGGCTCGGCGGCCCGGATGCCGTGGTCCTCTACCGCGCCCGCTATCCCTGGCGGTTCGTCACGCCGCTGCTGCGGGCCTTCTTCCCGCCCGACGGCACCGTCGAGCTCGTCGCCACCATGGCGGTGCGCAACGAGCCGTTCCCCGCGGAGTAGGCCTTGCCGCGCGCCTCGCCCCCGTCCCGCAGCCGCCCGCGACCCCGGTGGCTCGCGTCCGCCGAGGAGGGTGTGGCCGCGGTCGAATTCGCACTGCTCGCGCCGGTTTTGATCGTCGTCCTTCTCGGCGTGCTGGACACGGGCTGGCGGCTCCTCGCCGAGTACAGGCTGACACGCGCCACCTCCGCCCTCGCCGAACTGGTGGCGCGCACCCGCGAGCTGCACGAAGCGGACATCGCCGACGCCTTCCGCGCCGCCCTCGAGGTGGCCGCAACCTTCGGAGCGGACGGCGATGCCGCCCTCGTGGTCAGCGGCGTCCTCGACGCGACCGGCCGACGTCCCCTCGTCCTCTGGCAGCGGCGGTTTCCGGTCGGCACCGGCCGGGCGAGCCGCGTCGGGGTGCCGGGTGGTCCTGCCGACCTCGGCACCCTCGATCTCGGCCCGGGCGACAGCGTGATCGTCGCCGAGGTCTTCGCCACCTTCGAACCCCTGGTCGGTTTCGTGTTCCGTGAGCCGGAAGACCTCTACCACCGCTGGATCGTGGCACCGCGTTTCGGCGCGCTCACCGAGGTGCTGCCGTGAGCCGGCCGCCCGTCGGGCCCACGGCGCGCCGCGGACGCCGGCCGTGGCCGGCGAGGGGCACCCCCACCACGACCGGCAGGACGGCGAACAGCTCTGCGGCCCGGACGCCGTCCTCCGCGACGGCGATCCGGCGGTCGGTCACGAGATCGTGCAGGCCCGTCGTGCCGGAAAGGCGCAGCCGCGCCCCGGCGAGACGCGCCGGATCGGGTGCGAGATCGGCCGCCCGCACGCCGGCCGCGAAGGGATGGCGCAGGACGGCCACGACCAGCCGTTCGCCGGCGCCCGCACGCTCGAAGGCGACGAGATGACGCGCGGCGGGCCCGACCGTCCGGAGCCCCCGATAGCCGCCCGCGAAGGCGGAGCGGTGGCGTCGGCGCACCGAAAGCAGCCGGGCCAGCAGCCACTGGCGGATGCGGCCGTCGCGCCAGTGCGGCAGCAGCCCGGCCGGCCGCGCGTCCGGATCGAAACCGGCGGCGAGCGCCGCGAAATCGACCGGCCGGCGGTTGTCGGGATCGACGAGCGAGACGTCCTCCCGCTCGCTGCCGCGGTAGATGTCGGGCACACCCGGCAGGGTCGCCGCCAGCGCCTGCTGCACGAGGCCGTTCACGGCGCCCGCGGGCGCGATCCGCTCGACGAAGCCGTGCAGATCGGCGAGAAACGCCGGGCTCGCGTCGAGGTCGAGCAGACGCCGCACGAAATCCTCGAGCTCGGCCTCGAACACCGCATCCGGCTCGGTCCAGCGCGTGCGCCGCTTCGCCTCGCGCACGGATTTGCGCATGCAGGCGACGACGCGGTCGGCGAGCGCCGCGAGCCCGGCGCGGTCGTCGGGCGCGAGCTGCAGCGGCCAGACGCCGATCAGCGTCTGGTAGAGGAGATGTTCGCTCGCGCCGTCGACGCGGCCGCGCGCCGCGCGGTTCATCCGCCGCCACAGCCGCACGTGGGCGGCGAACAGCGACGGGACCTCGCCCAGCACCGCGAGCCGGGCGCGCACGTCGGCGCCGCGCTTGGTGTCGTGGGTCGCGGTCGGCACGAGCCCCGCGGGATGGCTCGCCGACCGGGCCCGCTGACGGGCGTGGAAGCGTGCCGGCGACAGGCCGAGCGGGTCCGGTTCGCCGCCCACCTCGTTGGCGGCGACGAACCGCAGATGCCGGTAGAAGGCGGTGTCCTCGACCGCCTTGGCGGCGAGCGGCCCGGAAAGCTGTTCGAAGCGGGCGGCGAAGCGGCGCTCGCGATCGTCCCCCGGCGACAGCAGCCGCTCCGCGAGGAAAACGAGCGCATCGGCGAGCGCACCGCCGGTCTCCCGGGAGGCGCGCCGCACCGTCTCTTCGAGCAGGGCCCGGTCCTCCGGTTCCGGAGCCCCACCCGCCGCATAGCTGCGATAGACCGGCAGACGCGCGAGCAGTTCGCGCAGCGCGAGGCCGAGCCGGACCGCGCCGAGCTCGCGCCCCTCCGGGCCGCCTGCCGCGAGCTCCGCCGCGGCCGCGGCGAGCCGGGCGTGCTCGCCCGCGAACAGCCGTTCCAGCACCTCCCGGCGCGCCTCCGCGACGACCTCCGCGAAGCTGCGCGCGTCGCCCGAGACCTGCTGCCACAGCGTGTCGAGCGGCCGCGTGGCGCGACCGTCGCAGAGCAGATGCAGGATCTCGTTCAGCACTTCGTAGCCGGTGGTGCCGGAGACCGGCCAGCTGCGCCGCAGCGTCTCGTGCGGGCCGAGGATCTTCTCGACCCAGAGGGGAAACTCCGGTCCCGCTCCGCAGGCTTCGAGCCGCGCGCGCAGGCGGTGCAGATAGCCCGCGGGATCGGCGAGCCCGTCGATGTGGTCGATCCTGAGCCCGTGCACGAGCCCGCGGCGGACGAGATCGAACACGAGGCGGTGGACGGCTTCGAACACTTCCTCCTGTTCGATGCGCAGCCCGACGAGCTCGGTGATGTCGAAGAAGCGCCGCCAGTTGAGCCGGTCGGGCAGGGCCCGCCAGTAGACCGGGGCGTAGTGCTGCTCGTCGAGGACGGCGAGGAGCGCGCGCGGGTCGCCGTTGACCGCCTCCGGCGCGCGCCCGTCGAGCCGGCGACGGCTCTCGGGGCGGAGTGGCAGCCGCAGGTCGTGGCAGGCGAGTTCGGGGCCGTCGGGGCCGGCGACGAGCCGGATCTCGCCCGCCGCGAGGGCCTCGGCGAAGGGCATGCCGAGCACCGGCAGCGCGACCCGCCCGGGAGCCGGCGGCGCCTCCCAGTCGATGTCGAAGAAGCCCGCGTACCGGCTCGCCCGCCCGTGTTCGAGCACGTCGCGCCACCAGGGGTTCTCGACGCTCGCCGCCATGTGGTTCGGGACGATGTCGAGGACGATGCCGAGCCCGTGCCGGGCCGCCTCGCGCGCGAACGCCTCGAAAGCCGCGAGCCCGCCGAGCGCCGGATCGATCTCGTCGGGCCGGGTGACGTCGTAGCCGTGGGTCGAGCCGGTGCGCGCGGTGAAGACCGGCGAGAGATAGACGTGGCTCGCACCGAGCCGGGCGATGTAGCCGAGATGTTCCGAAAGATGCGCGAAGTCGACACCGTTGCGCATCTGCACGCGATAGGTCGCGACGGGGCCGGTCATCCTCCCCGCTCCTGCCGGAAAGTCGCGAGGATGCCGCGCGCGAGCGGGCTCTCGAAGAGGGCGTCGACGGTCACCGGCAGCCGCCGCTTCCAGTTCGGATGCTCGTCGACGGTCCCGGGAAGATTGGGCTGTTCGATCTCGCCCGCGAGATCCTCGATCTGCGCCACCGCCAGCGCCGAACGGGTGCGCGCGAGCAGGCCATGGGCCGCGACCGCGACCGCTTCGGGCTCCGCCCTCCCCGCCCCGAGCAGGCCCCGACGGCGCAGGGTCGCGAGCAGGGCCTGCACCTCCCGCTCCCGGCTGCGCCGTTCGGCCGCCGCGGCCTGCGCGTCGAGGATGCCGAGCTCTTCGCGCCAGGCGATGTCGCGCCCCTCGAGGAAGCCCCGCAGCGTCGGCAGGTCGTGGGTGTCGAGACAGGCGAGCGCGAGTTCCGGGAAGCGGGCCGGCGGGCGGAAACCGCCGGTCGCGGTCCGCTCGAACCACAGCACCCGGATCCCCAGCATGCCGCGCCGGCGCATGCGGGCACGAAAGCCCGCGGGCACGGTGCCGAGATCCTCGCCGACCACGAGGCAGTTCCGCGCCCGTGCCTCTTCCGCGAGCCGCGAGGCGAGGGCAGCGAAGGGAAAGCGGACATAGGCGCCTTCCGCCGGCGAGGCACCGTCGGGGATCCAGAACTGGCGTTCGAGCCCCATGACATGGTCGATCCGGAGCGCCCCCGCCGATTCGAGCCCGGCGCGGAAATCGGAAGCGAGCGGCTCGAGGTCGCGCGCGAGCAGCACCTGCGGCGCGAAGGGCGCGAGGCCCCAGTTCTGGCCCAGGGGATTGAAGGCATCGGGCGGGGCGCCGAGCGACACCCCGCGCACGAGCGCCTCGGGCTCCGACCACGCGGCGGAGCCCGCCGGATGCAGCCCGACCGCGAGATCGCGCAGCAGCCCGATGCGCATGCCACAGGCGCGCGCCCGCGCCTGCACCCGTTCGAGCTGCCCGTGCGCGAGCCACTGCAGCCAGGCGAAGAAGTCGACGCGGGCGGCATGCTCCCGGGCGAAGGCCGCGACGGCCGGGGAATCGGCACGACGGAGCTCGGGCGGCCAGTCGTGGAACGACCACAGCCGGCGGTCCCGGGCGAGCATGTGCTCCTGGAGGGCATCGAAGCGGCAGTGGTCCTCGAGCGCGCGGCCCTGCTGCCGCCGCCAGGCGAGGAAGGCGGCGCCGCGGGCGCCCGCACCGGAGCCCGTCTCTTCCTGTCGGAACACCTCGAAAGCGGCTTCGAGGACGGCGAGCTTGCCGCGCCCGACCGCCTCGTGCTCGACGAATGGCCCTTTCGGGCGCGCGTGGAGGGCTTCGAGGGCGCGGAGTGCCGCGGGCGAGCGCCGGACCTCCGGCACCTGCTCGCAGGCGATGGCGAAGACGTCGAGAAAGCGCCGGCTCGAGGGAGCGTAGGGGCTGCGGGCCGCCGGATCCGCCGGAAAGCGGGCGTGCAGCGGCAGGAGCGCCACGAAATGGCAGCCCTGCTCCGCCGCGCGGCAGACGAGCGCTTCGAGATCGGCGAAATCGCCGATCCCGGGATCGGGCTCGCGCCGCAGCGACCAGAGACCGCAGGCGATGCCGAAGCTGCGGTCGATGCCGAGCTCGTGCGGCAGAGGACAGCGCAGGAAGGGGACGCGTCGTCCGGGAGGCGGAGCCGCCGCCACGGGTCCGAGCGCCTCGAGGAGCGCCGCGAGCGTCGCATCGGGCACCTCGTGGCGACGGGCGTCGTTGTCGGTCCAGGCGGTCTCGATGCCCGCTGCCTCGGCGCGGGCGCGAAGCGTCTCCCTCACGGCCGGGGCTCGAGGAACCAGACCGCCGACCAGGCGGGGAGACGGCCGGAGGCCAGCGCCTCGACCGCCGCCGGATCGCTCGCGTCGAGAAGCTCGCCGGCCGGGGCGGTGAACCCGTCCTGTTCGCCGTCGCCGAGGCAGGCGAGGAGATGCAGGCGGGTGTCGTCGCCGAGGCGCCAGCTGACGGTGAGGCCGCGCTCGCCGACGAGCGCGTAGCGGCCGGCACCGCCGCGCGCCCCGGCGAGCAGCGGCACGATCCGCTCGTGCCTCGTCCGCAGCAGCCGACGCATGCGCTCGAGGACATCCCGGTGCGGCCCGGCTTCGGCCTGGCTCCAGTCGAGCCTCGACGCGAAGAACGTCGCCTCGTCGCAGGGGTCGGGGATGCGGGCGCGCGCCTCGGCATCGGAGAAGGCGGGGAAGCGCGCGAACTCCCGCCTGCGTCCCTCGCGCACGGCCGACGCCAGCGGCTCGGGGAAATCGCAGAAGAACAGGAACGGCGTCGTCGCCCCCCATTCCTCGCCCATGAACAGCAGCGGAATCTGCGGGGCGAGCAGCAGGATGGTGTGGAGCGCGCCGAGGGCCCTCGGATCGGCGAGCGTCGCGAGCCTCTCGCCGAAGGCGCGGTTGCCGACCTGGTCGTGGTTCTGGAGGAAGTTGACGAAGGCGGTGGGCGGCAGATGCGCGCTCGGCTCCCCGCGCCGCTGGCCGCCGCGGAACCGCGAGCGTTCGCCCTGGTAGACGAAGCCTTCGGCGAGCGCCCGGCCGAGCCGGTCGAGCGGCCGGTCGGCATAGTCGACATAGTAGGCGTCCCGCTCGCCCGTCAGCAGCACATGCGCCGCATGGTGGAAGTCGTCGTTCCACTGGGCGTCGTAGAAGAGCGGGTTGCCGGCCCCGTCGCGGCCGAGCCAGCCGGCGCTGTTGGCCTCGTTCTCGAGCACGAGGTGGACGTGCCGGCGGCCGGCGAAATGGCTGCGCACGCGCTCGGCGATCTCGCTCAGGATGTGCCGCTGCGAGGGATCGACGATGGCGTGCACGGCATCGAGCCGGAGCCCGTCGATGCGGTAGAGTTCGAGCCAGTAGAGAGCGTTCTCGACGAAGAAGTCGCGCACCTCGCGGCGCGTGAAGTCGATCGCCGCCCCCCAGGGCGTCGCCACGTCGTGGCGGAAGAAATCGGGAGCATAGAGCCCGAGATAGTTGCCTTCCGGCCCGAAGTGATTGTAGACGACGTCGAGGAAGACCATGAGCCCGCGCGCGTGCGCGGCGTCGACCAGCGCCTTGAGCGCATCGGGGTCGCCGTAGGTGCGCTCGGGCGCATACGGCAGCACGCCGTCGTAACCCCAGCCGCGCGCGCCCGCGAAGTCCGCGACCGGCATCAGCTCGATCGCCGTCACGCCGAGCTCCGCGAGATGGTCGAGCTTCGCGCAGACGCCGGCGAAGTCGCCCTCGGGCGAGAAGGTGCCGACGTGCAGCTCGTAGAGCACGGTCTCGTGCCACGGCCGGCCGCGCCAGCCCGCGTTCTGCCAGACGTAGCGCCCGTGGTCGACGACGAGGCTCGGCCCGTGCACGTCCTCCTGCTGCGCCTCCGACGCCGGATCCGGAACCGCCTGCCCGCCCGGCAGCCGGAAGCGGTAGGGGGTGCCCGGCCCGGCGCGGTCGGACAGCAGCTCGAACCAGCCGCGGCGGCGCCGGGTCATCGGCAGGCGCTCGTCCTCGCCGAGCAGCAGCGCGACTTCGTCGCAGGCCGGCGCGTAGAGGCGGAAGCGGGTCGCGCCCGGTGCCACCGACTGCGGCCCGAAGGTGAATTCGACGTCGCCCGGCACCGGCCCGGTCAGAGGCACGAGCTCGAAGAGCGCGAGGCTGCGGCCGGCGAGCGTCCAGGCCGCCCCGGCCTCGAGCGGCGGCCCCTCGGGCTCGAGATGCGGCTCGGCGGTATCGAGCAGGCGCAGCCAGCCGGCCGGCACGAAGCGCGGCAGCTGGAACGTCACCGGCTCGGGCGCCGCGTTCATCAGCAGCAGCAGGGTGCCGTCGACGAGCGGCTCGCCGCGTGGTCCGCGGTATTCGCCGGCGGCACCGCAGAGCATCAGCCCGAGCGTCCGGTTCTCGGGATCGCGCCAGGCCTCGGCGTGCATCTCGCGGCCGTCGGGGGCGATCCAGGTGACGTCGCGGATGCCGTCCCGCGAGCGCTCGAGACCGTGCAGGAAGCGTGTCCGCCGCAGCACCGGATGGCGCTGGCGCAGCGCCACCGCGCGGGCGACGAAGGCGGCGAGCTCGGGCCAGTCGGCTGCCCGCGACCAGTCGAGCCAGCTGATCTCGTTGTCCTGGCAGTAGGCGTTGTTGTTGCCCTGCTGGGTGCGCGCGAACTCGTCGCCCATGAGCAGCATCGGCGTGCCCTGGGCGAACAGCACCGTCGCCAGCATGTTCCGCATCTGGCGGCGGCGCACGGCGTCGATCTCGGGATCGTCCGTGGGGCCTTCGACGCCGTGGTTGTACGACAGATTGTGGTCGTGTCCGTCGCGGTTGTTCTCGCCGTTGGCCTCGTTGTGCTTCTCGTTGTAGGAGACGAGGTCGTGCAGGGTGAAGCCGTCGTGGGAGGTGACGAAATTGACGCTCGCCCACGGCCGGCGGCCCTGATGCTCGAACAGGTCGGAGGAGGCCAGCAGCCGCGCGCCGAGCTCGGGCAGCACGCCCGCATCACCGCGCCAGAAGGCGCGCACGGTGTCGCGGAAACGATCGTTCCACTCCGCCCAGCCGGGACCGTAGCCGCCGAGCCGGTAGCCCTCGGGGCCGATGTCCCAGGGCTCGGCGATCAGCTTCACCTGAGAGAGCACCGGATCCTGGCGGATGGCATCGAAGAAGGCGGCGCCGGGATCGAAACCGTGCCCCTCGCGCCCGAGGGTCGTCGCGAGATCGAAGCGGAAGCCGTCGACGTGCATCTCGACGACCCAGTAGCGGAGGGAATCCATCACCAGCTGCAGCACCCGCGGATGGGACAGGTCGAGGGCGTTGCCGCAGCCGGTCGGATCCTCGTAGTAGCGCGGATTGTCCGCCATCAGGCGGTAGTAGCTGGCGTTGTCGATGCCGCGGAAGCACAGTGTGGGACCGAGGTGGTTGCCCTCCGCCGTGTGGTTGTAGACGACATCGAGAAGGACTTCGATACCGGCTTCGTGCAGCCGGCGCACCATCGTCTTGAACTCTGAGATGCCGGCGCCCGGCGAGAGATAGCGCGGTTCCGGGGCGAAGTAGCCGAGGCTGTTGTAGCCCCAGTAGTTGACGAGCCCGCGCTCGACCAGGAAACGGTCGTCGACGAAGAAGTGCACGGGCATGAGTTCGATGGCGGTGATCCCGAGCCGCAGCAGGTGCTCGATCACGGCCGGGTGGGCGAGGCCGGCGAAGGTGCCGCGCAGCGGCGGCGGGACCTCGGGATGGAGCCGCGTCATCCCCTTGACGTGCGCCTCGTAGATCACCGTCTCGGCGAACGGCGTCCCGGGCCTGCGTTTGCTCCCCCAGGTGAAGGCGGGGTCGATCACCACCGCCTTCGGCATCGCCGGGGCGCTGTCGCGGCGGTCGAAGCTCAGATCCTCCCGCCCGCTGCCGACCCGGTAGGCGTAGAGGGCATCGCTCCAGCGCAGGCTGCCGCGGATCTCCTTCGCGTAGGGGTCGAGCAGCAGCTTGTTCGGGTTGAAGCGGTGGCCACGCTCCGGAGCCCAAGGGCCGTGGACGCGGTAACCGTAGACGAGGCCGGGCCCGACCTCCGGCAGATAGCCGTGCCAGACCTCGTCCGTGTATTCGGGCAGCGCGATGCGGGCGAGCTCGCGCCGGCCGGCGGCATCGAAAATGCAGAGCTCGACCTTCTCGGCGTGTGCCGAGAACAGGGCGAAGTTGACGCCGTAGCCGTCGAAGGTGGCACCGAGGGGAGACGGCTGGCCCGGCCAGACGGTGAAGCGGTTCGGGCTCATGCGGCCGGTCCGAGCACGACGGTGGCGAGCGGCGGCAGGGTGATGCGGATCGAGTGCGGCCGCCCGTGCCAGGCGACCTCCTCGCTCGCCACGGCGCCGCCGGCGGAGACCCCGCTGCCGCCGTAGGCCGGATGGTCGGTATTGAGCCGTTCCACCCAGATCCCGGGCAGCGGCACGCCGATCCGGTAGTCGTGGCGCACCACAGGCGTGAAGTTGCAGACGACGAGCACCGGCCGGTCGCGGTCGCGCCCCCGGCGCAGGAAGACGAGGACGCTCTGTTCCCAGTCCGAGGCGTCGACCCATTCGAAGCCTTCGGCCTCGCAGTCGAGCTCGTGCAGCGCCGGAAGCTCCCGGTAGAGGCGGTTGAGATCGCGCACGAGCTGCTGCACGCCGCGGTGCATAGGATCGTCGAGCAGGTGCCAGTCGAGGCTCTGGGCGTAGTTCCACTCGCGCACTTGTGCGAACTCGCCGCCCATGAACAGGAGCTTCTTGCCCGGATGGGTCCACATGAAGCCGAAATAGGCCCGGAGATTGGCGAATTTCTGCCAGCGGTCGCCCGGCATCCTGCCGATCAGCGACCCCTTGCCGTGCACCACCTCGTCGTGGCTGAGCGGCAGCACGAAGTTCTCGCTGAAGGCGTAGAGCAGCCCGAAGGTCAGATCGTTGTGCCGGTATTTGCGGAACAGCGGGTCGGTCGACATGTAGCGGAGCGTGTCGTGCATCCAGCCCATGTTCCACTTGTAGCCGAAGCCGAGCCCGCCGAGCCAGGTGGGGCGCGACACCATCGGCCAGGCGGTCGATTCCTCGGCCACCGTGGTCGCCCCCTCGTGGCGGCCGAAGACCAGCTCGTTCATGCGCCTGAGGAAGGCGATCGCCTCGAGGTTTTCGTTGCCGCCGTACTCGTTCGGGATCCACTCCCCGGGTCGGCGCGAATAGTCGAGGTAGAGCATCGAGGCGACGGCATCGACCCGGAGCCCGTCGACATGGTAGCGGTCGAGCCAGAACAGCCCGTTGGCGTGGAGGAAGTTGGCGACCTCGCGGCGCCCGTAGTTGTAGATCAGGGTCTGCCAGTCGGGATGCCAGCCCTTGCGCGGGTCCTCGTGCTCGTAGAGGGCCGTGCCGTCGAAACGGGCGAGCCCGTGCGGGTCCGAGGGGAAGTGCGCCGGCACCCAGTCGATCAGCACGCCGAGGCCGGCGGCGTGCGCCGCTTCGACGAATTCCGCGAACTCCTCGGGCGTGCCGTGCCGGCTCGTCGGCGCGTAGAGGCCGATCGGCTGGTAGCCCCAGGATCCGTCGAAGGGATATTCGGAGACCGGCAGGAACTCGATGTGGGTGAAACCCATGTCGGCGACATAGGGGACCAGCCGCTCGGCGAGCTCGCGCCAGGTCAGCCAGCGGTTGCCCTCCTCCGGCACCCGCATCCAGGAGGTGCTGTGGCACTCGTAGATGGAGATCGGCGCGCTGCGGTCGCTCGTGCTCCGGCGCCGCTCCATCCAGGCCGCGTCGCGCCACTCGTGCCGCGGCAGACCGTGGACGACGGATGCGGTCTTCGGCGGATGCTCGGCGCGGAAGGCCAAGGGATCGGCCTTGAGCGGCAGGAGCTCGCCGTGGACGCCGACGATCTCGTACTTGTAGGGCGTGCCGGGCGCGACGCCGGGAAGGAAGATCTCCCACACCCCGACCTCGTGCCGCTTGCGCATCGGATGGCGGCGACCGTCCCAGAAATTGAAGTCGCCGACCACGCTGACCCGCTGCGCGTTCGGGGCCCAGACGGCGAAACGGGTGCCGGCCACGCCCTCGACCACGTCCGGATGCGCACCGAGCTTCTCGTAGAGCCGCAGATGGTTGCCCTCGCCGAAGAGCCACAGGTCGAGCTCGCCCAGAAGCGGCGGGAACCGGTAGGGATCCTCGATCTCCCACACCGCCCCGTCGCGTTCGAAGCGCAGCCGGTAACGTTCGAGGCGCCCCTTGCGGCCCGGGACCGTGCCCGCGAACAGGCCCTCGGGGTGCAGCCGTTCCAGTCCGGCGAGGACTTCGCCGGTCGCGTGGTCGAGGACGAAGGCGCGTTCCGCCCCCGGCTGGAAGGTGCGCACCACCGGCGGATCGTCCCCGTGCGGTCCGAGCACGCCGAAGGGATCGCCGTGCCGGCCACGGACGATCGCCTCGATCTCGGCGGCCGGCAGTGCGTGCGGGGCGGTCGGGCTCACGAGGGCGTTCTCCCGGTCGGAAAGGCGGGCGGCGCCGCGTCGCCGGCGCCCAGAAGACGGATCGCACCATGCAGCGGGATGGCGATCCACGCCGGCCGGTTCGCCGCCTCGTAGGCCAGTTCGTAGAAGACCTTCTCGAACAGGAACAGCTGCAGCAGGCGATCGGCCGCTCCGCGGTCGGCGGGCAGCACCGGCGAACCTGCGACCGTCTCGGCGTAGACCCCGAGGAAGGCGCGGCTCACCAGATCCCGCCAGCGGGCGGCGAGCTCCTCGACGAGGTCGCGCCGGCCGTCGTGACGCTCGAGCAGCCGGTCGACCGCGGCCCGCGCGGCATAGTCGAACGAGCGCAGCATGCCGGCGACATCCCGCAGCGGCGAGGACTTGGCGCGGCGTTCGGCGAGCGGCCGCGCCGGCTCGCCCTCGAAGTCGATGATCACGAAATCGTCGCGCGCCACCAGCACCTGACCGAGGTGATAGTCGCCGTGGTGGCGGGTCTTGACCGCCTCGACCGGCCCGGCCGCGAGGGCGGCCGGACGGGCGAGGAGCTCCGACCGCCGGGCGAGCAGCTCTTCCGCCTGCGCGCGCTCCGCCTCCGAGAGCCGGTCGGCAGCACGGGCGAGCGCATCGAGACCCGTTTCGACCTGCGCCCGCACCTGCCCCGCCCAGCGTTCGAGATCGGCAGCGGTCACGGGCTCGCGGGCGAAGGCGGGATCGTCCGTGTCGATCGCGAAGGCGAGATGCATCTCCGCCGTGCGCCGCGCGAGCACCCGCGCCCGCTCGAGATAGAGCGAGAACTCCGCTTCCGGGTCGATCTCGGGCAGTGCCGCGGCGGCGAGTGCCAGACGTTCGAGCTCGCGGTCGAGCCAGTCGAGGGTGAAGCTCCAGGCGTCGCCCTGGTTCTCGACGAAGCCGAAGGCGACGGCGAGCGCGGTCCCCGTGCCGCCGGGCTCCTCGCGGACGAGGCTTCCGAGCAGCGGCGGCGTGTTCGCGAAGCCCGCCACGTCGGTGAGGAAGCGGCCGATCTCGACCTCGGGATGCACGCCCTCCTGCAGTCGCCGGTACAGCTTGAGAACCGCGAGCCGGTCGAGGAAGAGCGAGGTGTTGCTCTGCTCGACGCCGACGCGCCGCACCTCGACCTCGGCGGGAAGCTCGAGCTCCGCCATCCGGCGCCCCGGCTCGAAGACGAGGGCACCGCCACCCGCGAGCGGCAGCCGTGCCCCCTCGCGCATGCGCCGGAGCAGCGTGAGCGGGAAGCCGGGCGTGGCGGTGGCATCGCAGAGCGCGCCGACCTTCGGCCCGCGGCGGACCTTGGCGAGCGTCCAGGGCAGGAGCGGGGCTCCGGGCGCGAGCTGCTCCTCGCCCCAGACCAGGGCGAGCGGAAGCAGATAGCGCTGCACCCCCTCGCCGGCGAGCTCGACCGACAGTTCGAGGAGGAGCAGCGCCTCGCCGTCCGGCAGCTCGCACCCCCGCTCGATGCGCACCGCCACGAGCTCGCGGTCCTTGGCGGCGAACCATCGCTGGTGCTTCAGGAACGCCGGCAGGATCTGGCGCTCGAGGTCGGCGCGGGCGCGTCCCTCGAGCAGGCTCAGGGGACCGGTCCCGAGGACGAGGGTGAGGAACTCCGGCAGCGCGATCGGGATCTCGACGTGCCAGGCCGGCACCTCGGCTTCCGCGGCCAGCAGGAACCAGTAGAAGCCGTGCCCCGGCAGCGTCAGCAGATAGGGCAGATCGCCGATCGGCGGGAAGGTGGAGCGTCCGACCAGTTCGACCGGCACCCGCCCGCGGAACTCGCCGAGCTGCAGTTCCACCGCCTGGGCGTTGCGCGAGAGATTGACGACGCAGAGGATGGTCTCGTCCTCGTGGCGCCGCAGATAGGCGAGGATCTTGCGGTTGCCGGGGTAGAGGAACTCGATGCGGCCGCGCGAGAAGGCGCGGTGGCCGCGGCGGACCGCGACGATCCTGCGGGTCCAGTTGAGCAGCGACGCCGGTGCGCGCGCCTGCGCCTCGACGTTCACCGCCTCGTAGCCGTAGACCGGATCCATGATCGGCGGCAGGTACAGCTGCTGCGGATCGGCGCGCGAGAAGCCGGCGTTGCGGTCGGGCGACCACTGCATCGGCGTGCGGACACCGTTGCGGTCGCCGAGGAAGATGTTGTCGCCCATGCCGATCTCGTCGCCATAGTAGATCACGGGCGTGCCCGGCATCGAGAACAGCATCGAGTTCATGAGCTCGATCCGCCGCCGGTCGTTCTCCATCAGCGGCGCGAGGCGGCGACGGATGCCGAGATTGATGCGCGCGCGCCGGTCGGCGGCATAGTAGTTCCAGAGATATTCACGTTCGTGCTCGGTCACCATTTCGAGCGTGAGCTCGTCGTGGTTGCGCAGGAAGATCGCCCACTGGCAGTTCTCGGGGATCTCCGGCGTCTGCCGCATGATGTCGGTGATCGGGTAGCGGTCCTCCTGGGCGATCGCGAGATACATCCGCGGCATCAGCGGGAAGTGGAAGGCCATGTGGCATTCGTCGCCGTTGCCGAAATACTGGGCCGTGTCCTCCGGCCACTGGTTGGCTTCGGCGAGCAGCATGCGGTCCGGATAGTGCGCGTCGATCTCGGCGCGGATCCGTCTGATGATGGCGTGGGTCTCGGGCAGGTTCTCGCAGTTGGTGCCCTCGCGCTCGACCAGATACGGAATGGCGTCGAGCCGCAGCCCGTCCACCCCCATGTCCAGCCAGTAGCGCATGACGTCGAGCACTTCCCTGAGCACGCGCGGGTTGTCGTAGTTGAGATCCGGCTGGTGGCTGTAGAAACGGTGCCAGTAGTAGGCGTGCGCGACGGGGTCCCACGCCCAGTTGCTCTTCTCGACGTCGAGGAAGATGATGCGGGCGTCCCTGTACTTCTGGTCGGTGTCGCTCCAGACGTAGTAGTCGCGCCAGACCGAGCCGGGCTTCGCGCGCCGCGCCCGCTGGAACCAGGGATGCTGGTCGGAGGTGTGGTTGATGACGAGCTCGGTGATCACCCGGATGCCGCGCCGGTGCGCCTCGCGCACGAAACGGCGGAAGTCGCGGAGCGTGCCGTAGGCCGGATGCACGTTCCGGTAATCCTGGATGTCGTAGCCGTCGTCGCGGAACGGCGAGGGATAGAAGGGCAGAAGCCAGATCGTATCGACGCCGAGATCCTGGATGTAGTCGAGCTTCTGCGCAAGGCCCTCGAAATCGCCGATGCCGTCGCCGTTGGCGTCGTAGAAGGCCTTGATGTGCGTCTGGTAGACGATCGCGTCCTTGTACCAGAGGGGATCGCTGCGGTCGAGCATGGGGTCTCCGGAGAGCGGCGGATCAGGACTGCCCGGGCGGCAGCAGGCGCCAGATGGCGTAGGGCCGGACCTGCGGGTCGAGCCAGAGGTGCTGGATCTTGCCGTGCCAGACGAAGCGGGTGCCGTCGACGAGGTCCTCGACACCGATCGCGGCATCGTCCGGCAGGCCGAACTTCCAGAGCGGCACCTCGAAATGGCAGCCGTGGGCATGATGCGGATCGAGGTTGACGGCGAACAGCAGGAAGTCGTCGAGCTCCGCCGTCATCTTGCCGTAGTAGAGGATGTTGTCGTTCCAGGCGTTGTAGAACTCGAGATTGGTCAGCTCCCACAGCGCGGGGTGCTCCCGCCTGAGCCGGTTGAAGAGCGCGATGTCGTCGCGGATGTGGCCCGGCCGGTCCCAGTCCCAGGCGCGGATCTCGTACTTCTCGCTGTCGAGATACTCTTCCTTGCCGGGGATGGCGCGCGCCTCGCAGAGCTCGAAGCCGTTGTACATGCCCCAGACCGGGGAGAGGGTCGAGGCCAGCAGCGCCCGCACCTGGAAACCGGGACGGCCGCTGGTCTGCAGGTAGAAGGGGTTGATGTCCGGCGTGTTGACGAAGAAGTTCGGCCGCATGTACTCCTTCGGCTCGTCCTTCGTCAGCTCCGTGAGATACTCTGTTAGTTCCTGCTTCGTGTTCCGCCAGGTGAAGTAGGTGTAGGACTGCTGGAAGCCGAGCTTGGCGAGCCGCTTCATCACCTTGGGCCGGGTGAAGGCCTCGGAGAGGAAGATGACGTCCGGGTGCCGCTCCAGCACTTCGAGGATCACCCACTCCCAGAACGGGAAGGGCTTGGTGTGCGGGTTGTCGACCCGGAAGATCTTGACCCCCTGCGCCACCCAGAACAGCAGCACGTCGCGCAGCTTGTACCAGATCGAGGGCAGCGCCTCGCGGTAGAAATGCACGGGGACGATGTCCTCGTACTTCTTGGGCGGGTTCTCGGCGTATTTGATGGTGCCGTCCGGCCGCCAGTCGAACCACTCCGGATGTTCGCGGATCCAGGGATGATCCGGCGAGCACTGGATGGCGAAATCGAGGGCGATTTCGAGCCCGTGGGCGTGCGCCGCCGCGACGAGCCTGCGGAAATCGTCGGGCGTGCCGAGTTCGGGGTGGACCGCCGTGTGCCCGCCTTCCTCGCTGCCGATCGCATAGGGCGAGCCGGGATCGCCCGGGCGTGCGGTGAGGCTGTTGTTGCGCCCCTTCCTGTGGGTGCGGCCGATCGGATGGATCGGCGGGAAATAGAGCACGTCGAAGCCGAGATCGCGCACGTAGGGCAGGCGGCGGATGACGTCGTCGAACGTGCCGTGGCGGTTCGGGTCGCCCGACTGCGAGCGCGGGAACATCTCGTACCAGGCCGAGAACACCGCAGCCGTGCGGTCGACCCGCACCTCGAGCTCGCGGCCGTAGCGCGACAGGTTGGTGCGCGGCCCGCGTCGCTTCATCATCGCCCGGAGTTCCGGATCGAGCATCAGCGCGAGCAGCTCGCCGGGCTCGCCTTCGTGCGCGCCGATCCGCTGCAGCACCGCCTCGAGCCGTTCGAGATCCGCCCCCTGCAGCACCTCGCGCGCGCGCTCCAGCAGCTGCCGGCCCTCGATCAGCTCGAGGTCGATCGCTTGCCCGGCATCGTGCTTCTTCGCCACCTCCTCGCACCAGCTCGCCCAGAGATCGCGCCAGGCGACGACGGTATAGAGGTAGCGGGTGTTGCGGGTGAGCGGCACCTCCGCCGCCCAGCGGTCGTTGACGAGCGGGGTCATCGGCACCTCGTGCCAGTCCTGTTCGTCGACCGCGCGGATCATCAGGCAGGCGGCGAGCCGGTCGTGGCCGTCGCAGAAGATGTCGGCCTCGACCCGCAGCACGTCGCCGACCGCGCGCTTGACCGGAAACCGGCCACCGTCCAGCTCCGGCGTGACCCGCTCGATCGCGACCCGGTTCTCCGCCAGCGCGAACAGCCGCTTCTCGCTCGCCTGTTCGTCGCGGCGGGTGCGTCTGCGCACCTTCGGCACCTCCGCCTCGCCCCACCACAGGCTCCAGCCGAGCGGCGGCAGGGAAGGCGGCGCGGCGGGATCGAGGATCTCTCCCTCTCCCCCGGGCAGGATCTTGCGGAAGGTCCCGATCCGGCCGCCGGCGGCGCGCAGGATCGGGCCCGCGGCGACGCCGTGCGCGGAAACCGGATCGGGATCGAACAGACCGAGGAGCGCGCCTTCGGCCGTGAGCGGGCTTTCGGCTGCGAGCCGCAGCAGCGCCACGGCACCGGTCCCGGGAGCACTCACCCGCCGCAGCGGCCCGCGGCTCGCGAACGCGGCGGATCGTCCGAGCGCCGCCAGCACGCTCGCGAGGTCGGCCGAGATGTCGAAGGGTGCGCGCTCCGCCGCCGCCTCGAGATCGCCCGGCCGCAGGGTCGGATCGTCCGGCGACAGGAAGGCGCCGTATTCGAAACCCGCGGGCACGAGGATGCCGTTGCCGGTCGTGGCGGCGAGCGCGAGGCGCAGCAGCTGCCGCCGCCGCAGCCCTTCCGCTCCCTCGCCTTCCGCGACCGGCGCGGGCCCGAACGGCGGAACCGGCGCGCTCACGATGCCGGCGACACGGCGGAAGCGTTCGTGCTGCTCGAGGTACCAGGGCGCCCGCAGGTCCCACCAGGCGCAGCTGTCGAGCACCATGTCGAAGCCGGCGGCGGCCGTCGCTTCCACCACTTCCGGCGGCTCGCCGAGGCAGTCGGCGATGGCGAGAAAGTCGGGCACCTGCCGCCGCACTGCCGACAGCAGCTGCTGCCAGAAGGCCGCACCGGCGCGATGCGCTTCGCGCGCGAGCAGGCCCCCTGCCCCCGCCCGGGCGAGCCGCGCGAGGGCCGAAGCGAGCTCCCGGCGCCAGGCTTCGGCGACATCGGCATCGTCGAGCCGCACCTCGAGCGGGCGGGCGTGGAGCGGCCGCGGGTCCGGCCCTTCGCCGCCGGGATCGCGGAAGCGTTCGGGGTGGGCGGCCACCGCCGACGCCTCGCGCCGCACGTGGCGGACATCCAGTTCGACGATCGGGGCGAGCCCGCCCGAGCGCACCGCACGGACCAGATCGTCCAGCGTCACGAGGCCGGTCACGCCCTGGAGATGCGGGCGCAGCGGCCAGGGCTCGCCGTCGGCCGCCGGATCCTGACAGTCACCCGGCACGAGATGGTCGAAGCCGAGCGCGCGCAGGCGTGCGAGGGCACCGGGGAACCGATCGGGCCCGCCCGCGAGCGCGGGCGGGAAGCGGCAGATGCGCGGTGCGCGCGACGACAACATGGTCCTCCGAAAGGCTTCGGGCATCCCGAGCAAAACACCGCTGGCCGCCGGCGTCGAGCCCCCTCGGGCGCTTCCGGTGCGGGCACCCGGAACGTGATGCCCGGGACGACGGCCGGGGACAAGCGGTGGGAAGGGCGCCGGAACGGACCTGGGCCGTTGTCAGACGCGTGATCGCGGAACCTCGTGCAACCGTGAGTTTGACGTGAAGGCTCACGGGCCGCGGCGGGCCCCACCGGTTCGGGCACGACGGGGTAGTGGCGGGCATTTCCTCGATCGTGGAGCCGGCCGGCAGGAGTTGGGCCGACGGTCAGGTGTCGAGTTCACCGACGCGGAGATCCGGGCCCTCGCGGCCGAACGCCTCGGCGAGGGCCGCGGTGGCGGAGTCGGGCCCGCTGCGGCGCGCACCGGGCAGCCGTCGAAAAATCAGACTGAAGGTTACGCCGCGGAACGCACCGGAACGCCCGTTCGGGCCCGTGCCCCTGGCCTCCGCGGACCGATCCCGTCCGCGGGTCGGGACGAACCGGAGGAGGTGAACGTGAAAGCACGCAAAATGCTGCTCCCGGCCGCCGCGGCCATGCTGTTCGCGGGAGTCGCCGGAGCGGCCGAACCGGTCAGGATCGGCGTCATGGCGACCCTCGAAGGGACCGACACGGTCCTCGGCGAGGACGGCATGCGCGGCTTCGAGCTCGCCATGCGGCAGTGGGGCTACAAGGCCGGCGGCCGCGACATCGAGGTCATCGTGGCCTCGACCGACGCCACGCCCGATTCCGCCGTGCGCGCCGCGCGCAAGCTGGTCGAGCAGGACGGCGTCGACATCGTCATCGGCCCGCTGTCCGGTTCCGAAGGAATCGCGATCCGCGACTATTGCAAGACGAAGCCCCAGGTGACGTTCGTCAACGGTGCCTCCGGCGCGCAAGAGACCACCCTCTACGATCCCTGCCCGCACTTCTTCCGTTTCAACATGGACGGCGCGCAGTGGTCAGCCGGTCTCGGCGAGTACATCTTCAACGAGAAGGGCCACAAGACCTCCCCGCAACGCCGCCTGTGCCGCGTCGGTTTGGTGTGACGGTCTGCGTGAGCGCAGGATCCGTCGCGGTCGTGGGCTTCCGGCGCGGTTGTCCGCGGGTTTTCGGACGGTTTCGCGGGTTGCGGGCGGACTCCGCCCCGGAAGGTCAGGTCGCGTGTTCGGGCAGTGTGACCGCCCGGCGCAGGTCGAAGGCGAGCACCCGGAAGGTCGTGTCGACCAGATTGCGGGCGAGGGAGAAGCAGCGGGCGCGGGCGAGGCCGTAAGCGCGCTT